>Ga0247765_1000734_pt1 | contig 22180 bp, 27 predicted proteins | sample UWRJL106311C6_FD_179949 | JGI IMG/M metagenome (GOLD analysis project Ga0247765, IMG submission 179949) | Plant litter microbial communities from Arlington Agricultural Research Station in Wisconsin, United States - UWRJ-L106-311C-6 | ecosystem: Environmental > Terrestrial > Plant litter >... | reverse complement strand
TTTTCCCCTCCTTTTTTTTTTTTTTTACTTTCTGGGGAATCCTTCCTGCATCCGCCGTTCTGCATCCTGCATGTCTCTCTCTTGTGATCGAAAAACCCCACCGATCTAGGTACGAATACGGTCAACACCATCAATCTCTCAAAATGGATCCCAACTTGTACCGTCGCGCCCAAGTACACGAGATGCACCCTCTTCTTCTTCCCCGACAAGATGACTACCGAGGCGGATGGCCGCTAGGGTACATGGGCCCGCAATGCCCGTCGGATGCGCCCGTGGTGTGTAAACGAGACATCGACAAAGAACCGCAGGGTTGCTGTCCGCAGGGCCAGTTTTGCGTCACCACCATCTCGGAGGTCTATTGTTGTCCTACGGGTAAGTTCTTCTCTTTTCTTCTCCTCCCATAACACGGATCTTCCAGTTTTTGCATCGCTATTTCAAGGAGTAAGTAGTCAAAAAATGCTGAACACTAGTTATCAATTTATAGAAGCCGACTGTGGCACGGCCGCAAGAAACCGCCCCGTGTGCGCCAACCCCGCGTGGACGCTGTTCGGGCTAACGTCGAACCGGTATTTCTGCTGCCCGTCGAACTTTTTCGGAGTCAAATCTGTCGAGCTCAGCGGGCGCGGCGTGTGCGAGCCGAATCTCGATGGGTTTCCGTCTTCAAGAATCGCGTCGACCATCACGAGGGGAGTGGGAGGATCTGCCCCTACCGGAACTGCTGCCACAGGTACGGGAGGTGGGGGTGGTAGACCGACGACAACCGGCGCTGGAGGTGGAGGAGGAGGGACCCCCGAGAGTACAGGGACGAGTATAAGTGACAGCAACAACGCCGGTGGTGGGAACGGGGGAAGTGGTGGCTCTTCTATTTCGGCTGGGGTTATTGCGGGAGCGGTGGTTGGTGGTGTTGTTGCGATTCTTCTCGGCGTTGCATTACTCTTGTGGTTGCATCGGAGGAGTTTAAACAAAGCCCAGGCTGCAAGCTCAGGTTCAGGTCCAGGTCTAGGTCCAGCAATGGGTCCAGCACCCGGTCCGGCACCCACACCGACGACGGAAACAAAGTTTTATCCTCCTCCGCAACCCTCACCTTCGCCTTCTGCGGGTGCGGGTGCGGGTGCGGGTGCGGGCATGATGCACCAGCACCAATATCACCAGCCATATCCAACTCAGCCACAATCCCAATATGGCAGCCCAGCCATGGTCCCTACACCACCTCCCCCGCAGTATGCGTCCCCGGTTCCGCAACCGCCTGAGGCCTACGGCACGCCGAGGTACGAGATGCCGGTCCAGGCTCAGGAGCTCGGTAGTTCTGCGGTCTACCCAACGAGCAGGTCATGAGGGTCGGGACAGGAAAGAATCAGGTTGGGCTCTTGCTAGTCGAGATTGACGATATGGAGGACTGGACTAATCATTGGAATTTGGCGAAACACATCTGGGTCCATCTGGGAGAGAGTGTGGGGGAGGGTTGACTTCCAGGTTGTATTCACTCGCGGGTCGAAGGAAGTTACATGTAGGAGCTTGGAGTCTGGTCGTATTGGGAATGGCCGTGCTGGAATAGCTGGAATGATGGGAGAAGAATATTGTTGACATATTCTTACTAAATACCTCACTTCACTTTATTATCTTTTTTTTTCTTTTCTGAGAGTCAAACCTTGGAATGGGTTAATGCTCTGGTGCAGATATGCAATGCATTTGCTTCAATCCACACTTTCCCCCTTTTTTGTCTGTATCTTCCACAAAAAGACATCTTGTCTCCTTCCTTGATAATCAAATTCCACACATAAAACAACCACGTACGACCATACCCAGTGGAAAACTCGGGATCCCGTCCGCTCTCCCATAGATAAGTCACTGAGGGCCAGACTAGTAGTTGGGTCGGTGACGACCAGCGAATCCCTGGTGTTGTACGTTTTTTTTTTTTTACCTCATTTCCTTTTTGCATCTCCGCCCTAATAGGGGTTCGCTGCCGCGATTCACAGGAACCATGAAAGAAATTTCACCATTGTTAATGAGGTTATTATGTATTAAATGGTCTGGGGCCTGTCGAGATACATTTGTGTAGCTAGCTACGACTTTGCTCCTAACAGATCTCTCAGCGCCACATGTGCTCAAAGTCCAGCCATCGGCAACCGTTGCCTTTTTCCCTTCTAGACTTCCCGGGCTCATTCACCCACAAGACCTGGTCGTCATGTATCTCTTTAGAACCTAACTGATACACCTGCTGCAGGAGCTCCCACTTCAATGTGACAATGATTGAGTTTGTCTTTCTCGTACGTGCCGCTCAGGCAGCCTCTATCCCCTCATCCGTAAAGTGAGGCTTACTAGAACCCCCAACTCTGTTGATCCATCATTTTGCACTACTCCAGTCCCCATGTCGTTAAGAATGGCTTGGATATAGTCCCCCGCGCCTGAAAGATGGAGGATATGGCCAATAGCAGAGTGGAGTGCGAGAAGTCGCTCCGATGGGGGATCAATTGACGGGTGTGTAAACAATGTCCTTGTGATAGGTAAGCGGCCTCCTGCCATGAACGGGAGAAAGGTTTGGATCCGATAAGTATTTGGTGGAGTATTTGCAATACGCTCGAAAAAGATATCAAAGTGTCCGAAACACTGATGCATATCCTGGCTGAGGGTAATCGCGTTACGTGGCCGGTTAATGTCCGTCCCTTCAATCAAGTAAATTACGCCATTGTCAAACATATTAAGGATGGCAAGGGCAGTCAGAGCATGAGGGATAATATGGGCTACCTCGAGATATCCGTACGTATCAATCGCGCCAAGGGGATTTCCGTCATCGTCTTTAGCAGGAAGCTGTCTCCACCGTTCTTTCGCCTCCATCATGTCAAAGGTATGGGTAATAACGCATCGATGACGGTCGCGGGCGAGGCAGGTGCCGCGTAAAGCTGATAAACGCTCTGGGGTTCCCACGAAATTTTGTATACGCTGCAGCTCCTCCTGCGCTTGGGCTTGCTGGACCGCAGCATGATAGACTGGGGAAATTTGAGGCGTTTTATTAGCAGCGGCTCGTACTGGGGCAACCCATCCCGTTAGCAAAAAGACCGCAAGTAGATCGAGGGAGGGGCTCGATGGGGCATGGTAAAAACTGCGCCGCATCGTGATTGGTAGTGCGCAGTTAAAAAATAATAATACATACGGGGAAGGAAGAAGTTGTTCAGGAGAAAATCAGCAAAACCAAAGAGCGGCTCGCGAAAACCAGCAACTACGCTATCGTCGCTGAGATTAATGCTCTCGTCAAGCATCCTAAGACCAAGAGATCGGAAGAATGCCTCGAGAAACTTATCTCCTGACTCAGGCGAGCGTGCATAGTCGAATGTAAGGCGAACAAGAAGCGAGCGATTGAACTTGCCCTTGACAGGGACTGGCGGCTCGAGGGCTTCAAAGTACCCAACGATGCGGCGGAATCTGCTGATGGTTTGGTCGTGCTCCTGCGCGCCTGCGAAGGATTGCACGGCTGCGGAAAAGTCAACCACGCCCTCTAGGGACGACTGGTGGCGGTGCGACGGAGCCACCATATTGTGGTCGAATGGTGCCTCGAAGCCCAGCAGAAGGGAAAACCGTTGAGAGATGCCAGCAGTTGACCGGTGCGGCCCATCTTGACCCGCTATTTCCTTATCCAAGCTTTATCGGTGTGTGGATTAAGCAACCCCGCCATCCCCTAATGACCCAAACTCTCACAATGAAAGTCCTTCCTCCCCGCCACAGACCTAGGTAAAGAATGCACACGTCCACAGGGGACAGAATACATCGATCTAGCAGATTAGGGCATTAATGATGCCCACTCTTCACGCGCAAACAACAAAATGAACTACGCGCAATTAGGTTTTAGATTAATTTTCATTCGACTTGTTGTTGAACTTGGTGCCAGTGTCTTTGCACATTAGGGCATCCTGTATCCCTGACCTTGGTTGAGAGGGGGGATATGAGAGTAACAAGGCGGTCAGCCATCCATCACAAGGTGGGCGTCCGCTACCACGGCGGCCAGACGTTGCGATAGCGTGTCGTGTGGCTCAAAGGCCAACCGGCGGCGGTAGATGGTCGCTGGTGGCACGACGGTAGCTGGAAGCAGGGGTGACGAGGGGTGATCCAGCCGGTCGAGAAACTCGGCTGAGAGGTTGCTCGCATAAATGTGCAGCCAGTTGGCATCAGCCGGGAGAGTGGCCAGGAGCAGCACAGGCGCGCCTTCGCCGTTGTTGTCGCCGTCCACCTCTCGATCCATCCGCTGCTCCTGAGACATGGCGATCAGGAGCGCGACAAGGTATGGGTCCTCGCACGGGTCGGCAGGGGCAAGACGTTGTAGTAACTTCTGAACGCGTCGGTACCCGGGTCCCCCACGGTGAGCCGGCGCCGGGCCCTGGAGCTTGGTTTTCCGGTGGTGTGTGATCTCAGATAAGTCGAGGTATGCCACCTGCGCTGCCGGCCGGCGGGGCGATTGTCGAGGATGAGAGAACGCGCAGCACGGCAGCTGGGCCACGGTACGACGGGCATAATGGAAGCGGACCTGATGCCTTCACCAGGTCAGTGGTGTCTCTTCCTGGCATCCGGTTCGAGGGACTCACCCGTGACATGTCAGCCGCTGTGGGAGTAGAAGTTGTGACAGAGCGTGTCCTTTGGTAACCGGGAACTGGGATGTCGCGAGACGACGGGCTACGTTGGTGTCGCTGTATATATTTGCGAGGTAGCGATGCACCTTTGCTGCGGCGTCGTCGCCATCACCAATGTCGCTGGTTGATACGTTGCCGAGAACCAACGGCGGCGGCGGCGGAGCCAGGATAGTCAAGACTCCGAGATTGAGAAACTGGCAGCGTAAAAGGCTGAGATGTCGCGTTGTCCACAGCAGCGGGTGGACAAATAGCCGTTCGCGGGAGTGAGCGGCGATTAGGCGAGAGACGGAAAGGTTGCTGACGTTTGTTGCGTCTTCTCCCCCTGTTGCGACTGTCGCAACTGTGGGGGTTGTCATGTTGTCGTTATCGTATCTACGAGATTTTTGTCGGGTTGGGGTGCCATCAGCAAGTCTGATGTCACGCCCTCCTGGCCCGTGCGTTATTCTCCAACCCCACCTGTCCCGCGCCTGAGGCTCACGCAGTACCTCCGGCAGCGCCAATTTGTTCTGAATTTGCTCTGATAATTTGCTCTGGATATCAGAGCAAATGGATACCCTGAGCTATTTCGAGACAGTCACGTCCAGAAGCGTGTTGAGCAGGTACAAGCACAAGTATCCGCCGCTCCACCAGCGGAGCATTCTGCCCGCAGCGAGCGCATGGGGCCGAAGGGAGCTCTTCGAGAGCCGTGTCGTTGTCAGCAGCAGCCGCGACAACGTCCTCCGCTACCCATCTCCCTCGTCCAAGGGGTTACTCAGCCCGCCCATCCACCTCCCCAGCACCGAGCTCTCTAAGATAGTCGACTTACTGTACCCCGAAGGCCATACCCTGACCGAGACGGAGCTCGTGCACCTGCTGGGCGGCACGGCAGGTATGTTCTGGGCTGCCCTGCACCGCTTTACCGGTCCTCGCCCTCTAGGATTTATCGTAGACTCTTTTGGTGATGGAGCCCAAACTCCCTCGCTGCCCGACGCTGACGACGACGACCTGCCCCGACCACAACGCAGCCACCGCCAGGCCCTACGACACCCAGACTATGTTGACAGCAGCCGTATCAAGATCACCAGCAGCAGCCCAACACAGCCTAGCAGCGCCTCGACAAGCGACCACACGGGCTACATCTCGCGCGAAGAACACAACCGCCGGTCGATTTCGGAGGATGCGACAGTCGAGCTGGCTTCGGCATTCTTGCGACATGCGCTGATACATTGCCCGCTCCAACAGGTTGCATCTGGCTCTCCCATTAACGCCTTGCCGATACTGCTTGAATTTTCGGGCGTGCGGCGGCGCATGGCCACTACTCTAAGGAATGGAGCACTCAAGCTTGAGGCAACTGCTGACGGTGAGGTCGCTGTCCTGCGCAGGTATGCCTCTGGCCACTTTGAAGCATCGGGCGAGGTGCTCGCGCTTCTTGAGGCCAAGAAGCAGTTTACAGTGATCCGCGAGGGGCGACCGGTTGTCACGGATCACGTCCTCGGCCAGATGGTTGGTGAGGCGCTTGCGTTGCGTCTCTTCCTCTCCGAAGCCGATTTACCCCAGAGCAAAGAGTTTGTATTTTTTACCTGTTCGGCTTTCCCACGTTACCTCGTTACCTTCTTCCCTCCTCAGAATCTTTCGATTGCTTGGCTCAGTGGATGGGCGTCTCGATTAATGGTCTTTTCTATTAGTACCGTCGTCATCATCCTTGCAACACGGCAGTACATGAGGTTTCTCAGTTTTACCATCCCAGACGGATACGTTGAGAAAGTCCAGCTCAGCGGCTCCGATGACGAAGAAGAGGACGTTGATGTTATGGATCGCGAGGAGAAGGAGGGGGGTGAGGAAGAAGAGGTGATTACCGTCCGCGCCACCGACTGGCTCGATCTTGGAGCGAAACAATACCGCCAGCTCGCCTGCGATAATATCGCCGCGCTGGTGGGTTGGCAACTCCAGTTCCAGTAGCCTGGGGTGACGTTTGGATGCCGAGCTTATGATAAAGACTCTGTTGCTTGCAGAATATGGTAAGTTATATCTGATGGTTCAGGGGGTTGCCAAGCCCCACTGATCGATTGGGCGTCCTGTTTCAGGAAACCGAGATTTGCAAAGCTCTGGTTCAAATCAGCCCCGGACACACACCTCCCAAATACTTGCTAAATCAAGCTTGAAGCAGCTATAGTTATTATCCGTTTGCACCCATGTTATTGAATCCACTCGCAACCTTCCAGTTTCAACTCCAAACCTTCCATTTTCTGAGCTTAATACCCGCCTATTAAGGGCCTTTTAGTTCAAGCTAATATATAAAACAATTCCAGGAAGCAATTCAACCACTACTATTTGAAAGTTGGATACTTGACTTTCACACTAATGGATATGGCCATGTCTTTGGACTCTCATGTGGGACGCTATGTTGAAATTCAATGAGAAGTACCGGGGGAGATATCACGCTAGTATTATTTCCCTTGTTCAGGGGTATTTTTTTTTACATCCAACCCCACCCATATCATTTTCAACGACTTTCAATCTCCGGCCGGCACCAGATTTTTGACTTGAACATCAAATCTCAACTAGCTAGCTAGCTACTCTCCGCGCCCCATGGAACGCTGCCTTGGGCTGGCAACGCCGCGAGATGTTCGAGTTTGTTGTTTTGCAGGAACATGTTCAATCAATCGATCCCCGAATTTAACGAACTTAATGTAGGGTGTGAAAAGCGTCAGAATATTTCGCTACCGCAGCAAAAGTCCACACTAGGTACCGTACCTTACTCATCCGGTCTGGTGAGGGCACGTCGTCCAAGGCGATGATGGAAGTAGAAGTTGATGGATGTACACAAGGGAAGACTTAAATGTGTCGGAAAAAAGGTATTGCCATTAGGGGACCACTATCGGGAAAGCTCACATGCCCATTCAGTTTTGAGAACGAGGACGACGGTTACACGGTTCTCACGCCGAAATTCCTCGCTAATAAAATTTTTGGTTCGAGACTGCACCTTCGCCAGGGGAAACTCAAGGCTGGACCATTCATGAATGGCGATATTGAGAAGCCCCACAATGTACTTGGGACTGACACTTGGGAAGGGCGTTGACTCCGCCAACTCCGGCCGACTGGATGACCCGCAGGCAATCAAGTTACACGCGCTGTTCGAAACAGTCGGGCCAGTGCAACACAGTGGCTGTGCCCGGTGGATCTGGCTTGAGCCTGGGTTAGGGTTTTGCTGTGCCGTCTTGGCATCTGAACGAGGTGAAGGCGTCGCCCACTTCAGTTTTCCTCTCGTGGACTTGCTGTTCTCGCACAGTGTCCAGAACAGTGTGTGCCTGATAAAACTGCACTGTGTACACCAACAAACCCCCCTGAGCAGCAATGACTGGACGATGTATACCTACTACATACATTGGATGGAGGGCTTTTGGCCAGTTGATTAGCCAGCTGTTTTTTGCTCTGTAATGGTCATTCGAGTACTGCCCCGCTCATTTTAACTTTTGTTCTTTGGCTGCATCTTTTCTGTTTCTTGGATTTGATTGAGTTCTGTCCATCAATAAACATACGGACATCTATCGTTGATTGTATTCGCATATTGTTACATGTTTTACAGGTTACGTTGCCATGAGCGAACCCAAGTACCGTGATGTCATTCTCAGTGTAAGTCTAGTTACCTTCTTCCCTTTTGTCTGGCCTGGCACTGTTCTGATTTGTGGTTGCATGCAGCGCATGCTTCTCGCCGGCGAGCCTGGTGAGCCAACGGAAGCGACAACCACCTTGATCGAGAAGATTGTTCAAGGTCAGATTAGAGACCTGGTGAGCATACCCAGCTCATTCTTCCCTTGCAATACCCAATTCTACCTCCCAATTCTACCTACCTACCTAAATAACCTATAAGTGCCTAGATGATCACTAATATTCCTTACCGATTATGCAGCTCTCTATAGCCAATGACCTCGCCGCTCGTCGAGGGTCCACTCGTTTCACCGCCAACGACATCCTCTTCCAACTCCGTCATGATCCTGCGCGTATCGGTCGACTCCGCGAATACCTCCGCTGGCGCCGGATTCGCAGTGCCGCCACCAAGAGCAGCAGCCAAGATGATGATGTTGTCGGTGGTGGCGACGATCTTCTTGACGATGACGCTCCAAGCCTTGAGGAGATATTCTCTCGTGACTCTGACTCTGACACCGATACTAATAATGGAGGAGTTAAAAATATTAATAATAAGCGCCCTCGTGTTGTTGTCTCTGCTGGTGCTACTGCCGCTGAGACAAACGGCATGGCCATCATACAGCTTCCCTGGTCTGTGACGTCGTTTTTCCCTTATGCGTCCGAGTTGTTTCCCGATATGGACTTCGATAATGAAGAGGAGGAAGAGGGAACCTCTTTATTCTCTTCTTTACAACAGGACGGGTTAAAGTCTGGGGTTGGAGTGTCTGGGTCTGGTTCCACGCCTAAAGACAACGGCGACGAAGTCAATATCAGCAGCAACAGCAACAACAACAGCGACAGCGACAGCAAAAACAATATCAACAATAGCAAAAATATCAGCAGTGGTCGTAATAGCCGCCTCGCCCGCCTCGTCGAAAACGACAAGCGAACTTCCACCATGACGGCGCACGAATATCATCTCTGGACAGAAGCGCGAATCTCATCGTTTAGTCACCGAAAGAAATCCATATTCCGTGTGTGGTGCGGGCTCGGTATGGTCGCTGATCATAATAAATCGGCGGATGAAATCCCTGGTTTATTAAACATGTTGGCGTGCGAATGGGTGCAGATTCTCACGGAAGAGGCGTTGAGAGTGCAGTCTTGGGAGAACGGAATCTGGCGAGCTCAGTCCCAGCCACGGGGGAAAATGGTCATGTTGAATTGTACGGGCACAAGTAAAGGGCAGGGACCGTTTGTCTTTGCCGAGTTTTCAGCAATGGCTCTTGCGGCAAGGGTGGACACATGCGGGGAGGGATGCAATGAGAAAACCCCGCTGGTTGAACCCAGACATGTACGAATTGCAGCAGAGAGGCTGCAGAGGACACGCAAGCGGGCTGGTGTCATGTTCAACGGGACGGGTTTGTCACGGTACAAGAGACTGAGACTGAAATAATGCAGCGCAGAGAGCCTCAAACATCTATCTCATACTGATAAATCCAACGAATGGTGGGACATCTTTCCTCAACATTAGGAACAATTTTAGCAAATTCAAGTTCATTCAGCCTCCATCTATCATAACGTCGTTTCCAAATCCATATCCAAACAACTCCAACTGTATACTCATTACTCATAATACGCCACATGCAAAGAAAAAACATTCTTGACCTCCCCAAACGTCCCACCAAATTCACTCAGTCTTCACCAACCCGGAACAGGGCGAGCGCCATCGCATCCGACAGCACTGACCCCGATGGCTTCCTCACGCTAAGAAGCCTGGTCAAGTTCATCTCGCCGCCAAAGTCGGGTGGACTCGGCGAACACGGCCGACCACGGCTATCGTTGAGATAATAGTCGTCGGCTCTGTTGCTTGTCGTGTAGTAGTCGTCATTATTGGATACCCCAGGAATACCAAGGCTGTTCGCATTGCTGTATCTCCGCGGTGCGCGAACGCTGGGAGCCGTGACACTGCTCGCCTTCGTGCTCGTGGTGGCGTTGCTCCTGCGCAGACTACCCACCGTCGACCCATCCAAAGTGCTGGGGGTGGAAGTCGTTGATGCAACACTCGGAGGTGCGGGTGGCACGTCGGCAATACCGAAGCGAGCAAAGTTGATGGGCGACCTCGATCTCGCCCGAGGAGCTTCGAAGCGGGCATTCGATACCGGGGGCCCAGGTGATCGGGCTCTCGATGCTTTCTCCTTGTTCTTCTCAGCCGTGAGCAGACCCCAGAGGTTGTTCAACCACTTTTGCTTCTCCTCGGGCTTCATCGAGCGGATAGGCAGAACCTCAGCACCAGCCATCTCTCGTGTAGGCCAGGGAAAGCTGACAGCCATCTCACGAAGCGTAAGACTGTGCATCTGCCTTAGCACGATGCGAATCTGGGGCTCGATGTTGGCCTCATGTGGGAATGCCCAATCGTCGCGACGCTCCAAGCGGTCTCCAATCTGCGTCATGGCACCAACCAGCCATTCGACTGCCACCTCATCTGGCACACTCTGCGCCTTGCTCAAGAGCCAGCCGAGCATTTCAGGGGTACCCGACTGGTTGAGAATGGGAATAGAGCGCTTGTCATGCTCGCGATTCTGCAGCTTCAGGACAAAGTCGTTGTATTCCTTCATGGCACTCAACTGCATGCCAGCAAATCGTGCCCCTTCGAGGGCATGAACGATTTCGTCGCCAAGGGCAATACCGGCCTTGATACCACTATTCAATCCACGTCCAGGCCTATAATCCGTGTTAGTGGGAGCTCGTGGGAGGAAATAGGACAAGATGGAATGGGTTGCTTATCAACCGAACCCAACATGGGTCACATACCAGAAATGTACAGTCTGCGATTCAGTTAGTTTCTACTATTCAGTTTCATCAGGGGATGTGGATGGGTACATACCATGCAAGCGTCACCAGCAACTGCCACTAGAGCATGCGGTCGGCGGAGGAACCGCGAGTCTTCGAGCGGGAGTGTCTGAACGCCCTCGCGCACGGCCTGGACAACGATAGGAATGCGCACCACGTTGATGACCTCGCTCTCCTTGAAGCCAAATAGCTTCAAGCCATCCTCGATCGACTTCCATAAGTCAGAGCCCCTGTCTTCCGAGGGTGCGAAAACCCGGTCAGGGGTGAAACCTTCAGGGATGGTTCCATCAGGACGTCGGAAGCAGCCAGGAGACCCGAAATGCACTGGCTTTCCGTCAACGCCCACCATCTTGTGCCACTCTTCTTCCGTCAGCTGCATGTTCAGATAGCCGCGGCCGTCGTAGTCACTAGCGTTGAGAAGGTATCGAGTCTGGCCAAGAGTCAGGAACATGTTGAGAGGTTGGCTCCACGGAAGACCGCCTTTGGAACCACGGTCGAAGGCGAGACCGAGGGCGTAGCTGCGGCCACGCTCGTTCTCGTAACCACGAAAGTAGCTCTTCCGAACCCACGAAGCAGCGCCGTCGGTGCCAAGAAGGACGTGGAAGTCGCCGCACTTTCCGGCAGCCAACTCCTCCCGGGTAACCCCCTCAGCATGCAGGTGAATCAGGCCTCGGAACTGCTCCGTTTGGCAGTGCTTCAGAAAGCGGTCTTCAACCTTGCGGATCTGAATATTGGCAGATCCGGGCCACACACGCTCAGGACGACCGGCAAATAAGGCTTCATATGAAGCCTTGCTCAGCAGGGAAGTGACCGAGTCTTGTAGGGTGACGACCTGATCTCGACGTCTAGCTGTGGGCGGGTAGTCGATAACGCCGTTCAGGTGCATGATCCAACGACGCTCCCAGACGTGGACAACAACACGGCCAGCGCCCTTCTCAGCCAGCGAGATAGCTGCAGCGAGCCCCGAAGGACCGCCACCAATGATGCAGACGTGGAGGCGGCCTGCGGGATACCTGTAGCGCACAAGCTCAACGGCGGGAAGAGGTTCCTGGTTGCGTTGCAGTGTAGGATCGAAGAAAAAGTCAAGCGTCTCTCGATGCCGATCCGTGAAAGCAGACTCGGGAACCTTGGCCTTTATCAGCATGAAGCGCGCGGCCTGGAGAATGGGAGATGGCGCGAAATCGGCATGGCGGTCACCAAACACCTGGTGGCGGATGGTATATGCCAGTGAGTGGACGGTGCGGTGATTAACTTGGTCACCAACGATGCTTCGAAGCATGCCAAGCAGATGAGGGTCACCGTTCATGGTAGCCACACGCAGTAGGAAGATGCGGGCTCTGTCAACATCGTTCATGTTCGAGTCGATGGACCCCCATGCTTCCTCGTAGACCTTTGGAAACAAGATGACGTCGTCAAAGGCAGCAGCTGCCGGAGTAGCTGGAGAGGGAGCGGCAACTTGGGCACTCCGGCGCCTGAACGCACGGATACCGCTAGTTGAGGCGGGTTTGGTACCCTGCATGTTGGAAGCTTGCGGTAGGGGGCTGGATGCCGATCTCTTCTTAAAACGAGCTGTGAGTCGAGGGGAAAAGGTGAAAATGCGCTCCTCTTTCTCAGGGAAGGGCCGGGATGGCGGAGGCGGGAAGGTCGCAGCACCTTTGGGCTGCCATTGTGGAGTCAGTATCATAGACGACGGTATGTTTGATTTGCCAAGCATCTTGTAGGTATCTGAGAGGGAGAAAGAAAAAATTCTCTGTAGAAACTGAAGAAGAACAGGAAACAGAGAAAGAGGGAAAGCTTCGTCTTTTGTTGCTCTGGCCAGGTGTGGAAACGCCACCGCTGTCTGAAGGTGCACCACAACCACTCCCATGGCAGAGTGAGAGAGCATGCATAGTTTATATCCCTTGGAGCGGATACCTGCAATGTGCCGAGCAAACATTGGAAGGTGCGATGGTGATGACCGGGGACTGGAGAAGTTTTCTGCACTCACCAAGATGGGTGGCTATGCCACAAGCCAAGTGTCCGTCGAGATGGTACCCAGCGATGAGGACAAGATGTCGTTGGGCCCGGCGAGGGCGAGTTGTGATTCGCTGGGGTGCTGCTTGGGCGTCGAGCAAGAAGTTGTGAGGTACGGATTGGGTCCAGAATTTTGGTGAACCCACTCGAGGCCAAAACGAAAGTCCCGCACGAGTTGGATTCGATTCTGCTTCCTGAAAGCTGCCTGGAACGAGTTGAGGGGGCGAACAGGCGTGGAAATGTGTATGCGAGGAAGAGAGGAGAAAAATAGACGGCTCGGATCCGAAAAAAATGAAAGTTTATCAGACATTATACGTAGGTACGAAGTACCTCTGGAAGAAAGCGCGTCTGGGACGCTTGGTGGGTGTGCCTGCCCGTTATGCCGTTGTTGTGTGGTTGGCCACTGTGCCGCCGGCGAGTAGCCAGGTGGATCCCTCGACCATTTTCTGTCGTGAATTCCCACATGGCCTTAACTCGCCTGCTATTTTGGGGCTGTCCCAAGTCACCGGAAGCTCTTTGTCTGTGTTTGCTCATTTTAGCGCATTTCCAAATCCCCATCCCATCTCTCCCACAGGCAATCTGACGAATGCGTGTTTGTTCGTTCCTGCCGCATGTGCCTGCGGCGAACCCGTTTCCAGAAGCGCAAAGCAAATGCTGGCCTGCGACCAAAAAAATCCCTCTTCCAAGACCGGATGTGTGCATTCCCATGGCCTAATTGAGCCGGCAGACTGGCAGGTCCCATTCAGCTCTCATGGCGTCTCAGTTTGACGCCAAATGCACAGCGCTTCTGGGACCCTGGTGCGCTTGGCGTTCTGGAACTGTCTGCTTCCGCTGCGCTCCCCTCCCAGCACCGTTTCAGAACGCAGTCGAGAACAGCGTGGCCAGGACATCCAGTCATGCAGCGACACACAGCCAAGCACCAAACGAAGCATCGCGGCCAATCGACAGGGTCTCTCGAAATGCAACCTTTCGGAGCTGGGTCTTGGAGACCACGCTAAATCCACAGTGTGACCGTCTTCCCCGCCAATATCCGCCGCCAGCTGACTCACAGCCATGGCCTCGACTCTTTTCACATTCTTGGTGTTTTTTATCTCGATGCATGTCCATCACGTTTTGGGAGAAACCGGTAGTCCACTCACCCAGTGCAACGTCGCCATAGCACACATTGACCATTGCCCCCAAACCAGCCAGCCACAGGCCAGCCACAGGCCAGCCACAGTGTTCACCCCACCTGTCCGCTTTGCTGGTGCAGGGCTCAAGGTGGAATGTGGCCGCCAGCCAAGTCCAGCAGCCAAGGCCAGCAGATTCAGCCCTCCAGCGCTATTGACGAAGAGAGAACGAAAAGGGTGTCAAGCAGACGCACGTTTGTTCCCTTTTCAGGGCGCGCATCGAAGCTCATCACTATCCAACATTGAAGGCGGGCAGCAGAAGCAAAAGAAATCCTTCGATTATGCACGATAGTCGCTACCACCCTACTGATTTGGTCGTGTTTGGGGTTTCGGCGGCACACCAGCGATAACAGTTTGGGCGCAAAATAGTTATTGATGAGAAATGTCTCTCTCCCACATCCCACTGGTTCTGTTTGGCACAGAAAGGCAAACAAACTCTATTCCAGGGGCTGACCTAACAAACAGAATTTCCCATGCATGCGGTACGGTAATGAGCTGACCGGTCTACTCTCATCAGCGCCGCACATGGAAATCGTACCCGTTAATGCATCTGCGTATTTCAACGCCTTTCCCTTACTTTTGTCGTCAAAAACAAGTTTCTGGTGGCTCCACTTCACTGTGGGCATGGGGGATCGGTAGGTACAGGGCCCTTGTGCTCACGCATACAACGGAGATAGCCGCCGGTGGCATAAACCGCCCCCAGACCAATAAGCCCTAACGTTATTCAGACCCCAAACTGCAGCCACACTGCCGGAGGATGGGTACTATTCCAGCGGCTTTGAACGGTGATAAAGGCGGCTCACAATCAGAGCCGAGGATTGAAGTTTCCGAAATATATGAAACCATTGCCTCTACCGTGCCCAGTGTCTGTCAACAGTGTCAACATTGTCACCCAAGGCTGCAATTTTAACTCCGGTCTTGTTGAAGCGAATACGCAGCATCAGACTTAGATGCATAGCCCTCTCAGGCCGTTGTCGATGACCAGGTCCCGGGCCGGCCCGACCCCAAGCGAAGCGATCTTGTTACCAATCATTTTGTGTTTCGCAGGCAAATCAAAGTCAGGTCAGCAGTCACCACATCTGCACCAAATGCATTAGGTCATGTATGACATCTTGATGGGCTGACTGACTAACTGACTGCTGTGCAACCGCACTTTTCCCTCTCTACGCTGTGCTATGCTGTGTGCGTCACATCAAGCTCCAGTGGAGGAGGATTTAAGAAAAGTCCGATCTCCGGTTGCCTATTGCAACCTCGGGACAAAAAAGAAAATCCCAACTGGGACAGGACATGGCAAGCGAGGCAAACCAGATCCTGTATTGGATCTCCCCCCTACGGCACAGGACCTGCTTTTGGAAGAAGAAGAAAAAGAAAAAAAGGGAGAAAAAGACAGTTGGGAGTTGTGAATATCGCCCATCCTGCTGCCATTTTATGATCGATTCAGGCTTCAATTTTGTTGGGGCGAAAGGATCTTTCCGCAGTTGGCCGCGCTGCACATATCTGCAAACTCAACAACTAGAAATATCTTGACAGGGAGCCAAGTTACCTAAATAGGCTCCAAATGGTCCAATATGGGGTCCTACGTTCTAAGTGTGCATGTGTTGGTTCAACATTGAGGCGTGCTGAGTTCAGGGGCAGAAGGATGGCTGCATCACTCCGTCCTTCCCTCTGGTGTCTGTTATGACACAACGAACCACAAGTGAGTGCCGGCTAAAATCAGGATTCAATCAGGAAGCGAGTGGAACTGCTATTTGCAGGTATCTTTCTGTCTCGCCAGCCCCTTACATGCCATGCAGTTAATTGTCTACAAAGCCTCGAGTTTCAATGGGGGCTTGGACTGAATACGGAATTCACATCGCATAGATTGCAATCAAGGCATCAAGTCTCCTGAGTCCTCAACATTGGTGACAATAGACCACCAATTGACGCTGAAGCCGGACGGACATGGGGGCGGAAAGTTGTTTCCGTCAATCTCCGTCGGAAACTTGAGACTCGGATGAAGTTACCGACAGGTTATTGGCAGTTCAAACCAGTCTAGCTTTTTCCCCGAGCTGCAGTGTATGTGGGATTTTGTAGAAATATATACCTTAAAGAGGCAGGTTTGTTGAATTGAAGCTGATCGGTTCATACGTCACACGGGAGGAAAAGCTGACGATACTACCCGAACATCAAGTCCATAATCATGACAACCAAAAAGAAGTACACAATGACCTTCGTCCAAGGTACCTACCACATTTCAATTAGTCTCACATATAGATAAATCCTTCCCGGTTGACAGCTAACATTGCCGTCAACCGAACCAGCCTGAACTCCGCGGGTTCAAGCCAGTCCCTATATTCTAACCCCCAATACAACCACACTGCGCCGAGTCAAAAGCCCGACTTGCCCTTGATAATCTCGGCGCGCTGAGACTCCAGTCATAATACCGTGTTCAAAAATAAGGCAGAAATCAAGAAAAGCAAGGCAACAACCTTGCAAATAATCTTGACTCGAGAATAATTTTGTCGAGATCTCCGTCGTTACCACGTTGCTTAAATTCATGTACGGGCGGAAATGGACTTGAAACATAAGCCACCAGACTAGACTGGCAGCCTAATGACACGCTCTCTTTCGCCGTGCTCGTCAGTTTGCCATTCACGGTGAGGGCCTCTATCCAGCGCCAAAATCCCCGCCGGTTTCCTTAGTCTACGTTCCGCATCTTGTGCTCACAATTCCGGTTCCCAAACTCACCGCCTTCTAACATACTCAGATCACGTGTCTACAACACCACCAGATGGCTCCTTAGGGACAATCTATTCCTCAGTTTAAGTTGCATTCTTCTTCATCAAACTTGAAAGGAAATATTTTAGGCTATCGTACAATGCAACCATGCGCAGCAGTTGAGACACAGGGTTTTGGTCATTATAAGCCACGTAAATGGCGAACGTGTATCCCCAAGCCGAGGCGTTTATCAGCCTGGAATCACAGAGTCAGTCCAGAGCCAGTAGAGAAGCCTGTATTAATACCATCAATTTGAGGGGATACCATACAACGAAAACTGTCACTTGTACGGGATATTTGACGTAGATTACCCATACATATTTGTCTTGACCTTGTCACGAACAGCGCCAACATGACTGGACCAAGCATTTTCACTCATGGCTGAAAGTACAAAGTCTGACCATGACGAATCTAACTGGAGACCTCAAATTGATCCAGGTGTTGAAACAAGGACGGTTGAGATTTACCACATGCACCAGGACACATTTTGAACTGTAAATATCCTCCAAATTACATGTCCCAGGAAGTTACTGCGGTGTAGCGATAAATGCAGCAACATTCGCTAGTTGATAATTATCACGCAGCATATCGATATGGTCGAGTCAGCCTGCAGGCTACCAGCCCTTCCCGCGCCATGTCGCCATTTTGCCTCCCTAAGTTGTCACCACCCTCTCACTCTCACTCTCACTCTCACACCCTTACTCTTTGAATCCTTAAAAACTACTTGATCACACAGACATACACACCGAGAAATCTCCCGTCTGGTTCCCCAAACCGCATCCGAGTTGAGAAAGAAATAAGCCCGGGACAATTACCAATCCGCAACGTCGTATTTCGCAGTCCGTTCTCCAACCTCGACCACCCCGACAGTGGCGGCAAGTTCATAAACGCGCCAATAAAACTGTGGTTGGTGACGGGAACCCCGCATTCTGGGGCTCTTTTCTCATGAGCTGGAGACGTGACACGGCATATTTATTGCATGGTGTTGTGGTTTGTGAGTATGTGTGGTCTGATGGTATTCGTGGGACGTGTATAAAGACTAGCTTCCTTGCCATCTCTTTGCTTACCCTAGGTAATCTGAAGCTGTGGGAGTCTTGTTCAATTTAACTCAGCTCCCAGTTCTACATCCCCCTCAAAATGAAACTCGCAGTCTTGATCATGGCCGTGGCCGGCATGGTAGCTGCCTTGCCCAACCCAGTCCCTGATACCAGCGTTGTAAGTTTCAGTCTAATCAACCCAGTCGAGCGTCTCTAACTGTAGACTATCTAGGAACCGCGGGACGAATGTGTCAGTGAGTTTTCCCATCCCCAGAAAAAAAACTCACCACGCTGTATCACTCCGTATCACTGACACGGGGTGCAGACTGCGTGACGTATTGCTGCAACAGGGTGGGCGGATGTAACTATTTGAACTGTGGCCAATCCTACGTAAGTAAAAGAAGACAGCTCAAAAAAAAATTTATTCTCGACGCGGGATAAGACTTGTCCACGACTCCACGGGCTCTGCTAACACCAGCTACCTTATTCTAGTGTGGTCATGAAGGACCCGGTAACGCATTTTGCGTTTGCAAGTGCAAGTACGGTTAAGACGAATTGCGGAGTTGGGGCCGTCTCTGGCCGACGGGGTGCCGGGTAGTGGTTTGGCTTGGATAGGTTCGCTGTTATGTCGGTATGGAATTGCTGCTTGTGTGAAATCTCGGTTGGCACGGGGTAGTTGTTGTAGTGGTTCCATGGCGATTCGGCCAAGAGGAAAAAAAGAAGAAGAAAAAAACAACGAGAATCAAGTTCTTCAGCTTATGCAAGTAAACCTATTCAGCTTGCACTTTAATCCACAGAGCTTGAATCTGACGCTTAGTCACTACAAATTGCCGCTAGACCACACGTAACAACAGCCAACGGCCAAAATACAAAATACTTGGCGCCACTTTCTCAGTCTTTGCCACACCTCATGTGGACATCTTGGGTCAATACATGTTTGCACTTTAGTATGACTGGCGTTGCGTCATCACCAGTCCCCAAAATATCCGGTATGTCTCGACGTGGTAACTGGTCCACCTTTGCTGTTAGCCCAGAAGCTGTAAGCTGTCAGGACTTGACCCGGCAGATACAAGACCAAAAGCTTGTTTTTACAGGGGGAGCGGCAGTCAGGATATCCCGTTCTGTTGACTAGGTATGTTTATCATCTAGCAGAGTCCAGACACTCTTGATCTGTTCTCAACACAGTTCATCTCAGCGACGCACAACAAACTGAACAACCACCATCATCACAGAGCAAAACAAAATCGCAGTCCGAAAAAATGCTAGAATCCAATCTCATCCTCCGTCTCAAGACCAGCAAATACAGCCATGTCGCCCGACTGCCGCGCAGGCTCGGCTAATGCCGAGAGGCGCAAGAGATGCGGGGAAGCAGATTACTCCCGTTCGGATGGAAAAATACCGCTTACATGGCCACCCAGTGACTATCTAGCTATGTACAGTCCAAGGCTGGGGGAAATTCCATTCAATTTCTTGGCGGGTAAATGCTTCCATGTCGTTTCTCGCACCCCAAGTCAGAGTAACGGGTGCGATGTGCTGTAGGTATGTACTTGCAAGAGGTTTGCCAAATTGTCTACCCAACCCTTGCCTAGGCCTGGTATATCTCTGCAATATCGGATTCCGGCTTCGGGTAACCTTCCGAGAGGACCTTTTTTGGGCCGTTTTCTCTAGAGGAGAAATAAAAAGACAATGACCCTCTCTCTCTAATCACCGACCGGTTTTCTATTCTCGTTTCCGTCGTGTCATATTTCTTTTCTTGAGTTACAGACAGTTGAGAGGTCAAAATGCAAATACCCCTCTTCCTCTTCCTCCTTCCGGTTGTCTCCGCCCTAAAAGTCGCCTTCAACCCGCAATGGATCGAAGGCACCCCCTTCACCTACGCGAACCGCAACGTCTACAAGGGCAGCGACGGCGCCACTGCGGTTTCCGGCGGGGTAACCAGCATTAGCAACCGGGCCGTGGAACTCGGCGGCAACGCGGCGACGCAGGGACTGAAACAATACGTGCGCAATAAAAACTACCGCCTCATCTACATTGTCGTCGACGTAACCTACCGCATTGTCGCCAATCGCGCATCCGGAGTCCGCAACATCACAGACCTGAAGGGAAAACGCGTCGGCAGCATCCCGGGGACTTCAGCCGAGGTATTCGTCCGCGCGCTTCTCGGAAACGCCGGCCTCGCGAATAGCGACTACACTCTTGTTTCCGGAAACGTGTGTATGAAAACCCCCTGCGGATCCGGGACTTTCCCATCGCAGCTCAAGAGCAAAAGCATCGATGCGTTTGGCGTCTGGGAAACGGCCGTCGAATTGGGCGTCGAGGCCATCGGGGAGGAAAACGCCGTGATTTTCAAAGATCCAAACATCTACCGCGAAGTGTACAGCTTATACGCCACGACCGAGAACCTTTCTAATCCGACAACTCGCAAAAAAATCGTCGAATACGTCAAAGCGTTAAATACCACGTTGGAAATCTTTCGCTCGCAACCCGAAAAGGTGTACCCGACAGTCTCGCAGGCGATCAATGTTGATGTTCCCGTCCTGCGCAAGGTTTGGGAAGACCACGTCTGGGGACCGCGGAGTCTAGGGGATGACTTGGTCGAGTTTCTGGTCAAAGAGGATCAGCTTTTAGCGAAAATGGACCGACGCACGGCGGCGACGAAAGCCGAGATTAAGCAGTTTATCGATCAGAGTGTTTATGAGGACGCAGGGAAGTTGTGACCAAAGCAGTGATAGCCAAATTTTACTTTTTTCCTTCTTTATTTCAACTCAATATCTGATGAGTTCTGGATGGATGAAGGTGGTTGAAACAGCCTCCACGATGATGCAAATCCAATCCAATCCAATTGATCTCTTCCCTGCCGAATTTTGCAACAATGACGCCGACAGGAATCATGCATCCATGCAGAAATAATTAGAGTACAGATAAAACGGACTTTCCCAACCCATTCACGAGCAAAAAAGATACTAACACCTCGCCGTCTGGATCGCATACACGGTCGTGCAGCCAATCCTGTTGCAAGAATCCGGATCGTTACACGGGAAGCTGACCACTGACGTAGGTAGCGCGCCTGAACAGCCGCATGGTCGAGTGAGAACCTCAGTGGTGGTGCATTGGGGAACGAGACAAGACCGGCAGGCTGTGGCAGTTTGCGTAATGGTCGGACAACTGGCGCCTTGGCCGCCGCAGTTACCGCTAACGGTGCGGGTAGAGGTGGCGGTGCTGGTGACCGTGGCCGTCTGGGTAACGACTTGGCGGACGGTTGCCGTTGTGGTGCTAACGCTAACACTGAGTTGGGTTCGGGTCACGGTGGTTGTCCGGATTATTACGCTGCTGATAATGGCGGTGACGGTGCTAGCTCGTGGAGTTACCGTGACGGTCTCCGTTTCGGTAATTGGGGGGATCGCCACGGTTTCCTGACGAATGTAGCTCTCAGTCGTCGTCACTGTTTCCGTCTCGGTAACCGTGACAGTGGGAAACACTGGAGTTGTGCGTCCGCCGCCGCGAATGGTGGAGGGAGTGACAGTTATTTGACCCAACACGTTGCTGTTATTCGCGTTCGTTAGCAGGTGCACCAATGAAGCAAAAAAAAAAAAACGGAGAGATTCTCTTCTCACCTAGCCAGCACCCCCAGAAGCAGCGTCAATTTGCCCAACATTATTTATGCGTGATTATCTCAACGGTACCGTAGACCTAACCTTCAATCCCAATTGACTTAGACGCGGTGGACCCTGATGGATACTGATTGAAGCTTCTTGTTTGTCCACAACATAGAATAAATGATAAAACCGGGCAATCGCGCAGAATATATTCTCGCCCTCATCGACGCAGTCAGGTCCCTCAAGCTTGGCAGGAAGGAGTCGAATCTGGTCGCTACATATTGCGAATATATAAATCACGGAACAAAATCCTATTTGAGCAAGCGGAAATCCTAGGCTTAGGCCCAGGGAAGGGAAGGGAACTTGTCCCGTATTATTTATTACGTGTGCGCCTAGCTGGATGCCTCGGCCTCGGCCCACCGTGGTCTGTTGTCCAGGTTCGTGGGAAGCCGGAAGCTATGGCAAATTTCTCCCCTCCTCAATAAACTGCTTGCTCTCCAACAATTTTTTTTTTCTTCTTCTATTTCGTCCTT
>Ga0247765_1000733_pt1 | contig 22190 bp, 22 predicted proteins | sample UWRJL106311C6_FD_179949 | JGI IMG/M metagenome (GOLD analysis project Ga0247765, IMG submission 179949) | Plant litter microbial communities from Arlington Agricultural Research Station in Wisconsin, United States - UWRJ-L106-311C-6 | ecosystem: Environmental > Terrestrial > Plant litter >... | reverse complement strand
AAAAGAAAAAAAAAAAAAAAAAAGGGGGGGGCGCTCTGTACGCTGCTGAAGGAATTATAGGAAGAAAACTATCGGTCCGAGCGAGAAAAATGTGGGTGGTATTTTTGAGTCAATGAGAATCAAAGTCATGGGGTGCAATTCAACAACCAGGCCACAGCAAAGGTGTTATCGCTCAGCCGCAGCTTCCTTCTCTATAAGCGCTGGCTAGCTTAGGTAGGTACCTGGCGACCAGCTGAGGCTGAGTCTCGCATGCCGAGATGCCCGACTAGGTTACCTTGAATCGATGCAGAGCCTCCTCGCTGCATACGAAATAGGTAGCTTAACGAATATAGACTGTATTACCTATCTCGGTACTTTTCAGGGCCGCGTTGATGGAATTATTTTCTTCCAAGTGTCCCCAAAGAAACGCCTTTGGTATTTCCAAGCCATTGCTCATACTAAGTCGCCGTGGCATCGCAATAAGTCCTCGTCCCAACAATGTCGAACATGCGGCCATCTTCGTGGCCAGATCTTTCACGTAATCGCGATCGCTCACAATGTAGAACCAGGAAAAAACAAGAGAAAAATTGATTGGTACAATCGCAAGAAGAAAAGAAAATCAAGGCCTGTCTATCCCTAGACCAATCCTCTCGGTCAACCCAGCCATGTGTTGCTATTGCGTACACGAACATACAAGGCCCAAGTGATTCAATCCAGAAGGGTGAATCCACTGCGCCATGACAACTCCCGATACATCCTCATCCGATGCCCTTTTGCTCTCGCGGTCAATGTGGACCAAATTGGATCATCCAAAAGTCACCAAGAAAATGGATGGGCCAGGATCAGCCAGCCGAGAACAGCAAGCGGGAACAACACAGATCTGCTTGGCCGTCTGAGAAGAATGGTAAACAAGATGAGTCTGCGACTTTGCATCTTGAGAGAAATACCACAAAGGTAAACAAAGAAACCCCAAACCCGATTAAAACCCGACATGTTTGTTGTTACATGCCCCGAAGCAGTCGAAGGGAGGTATCATCAGAAAAGGAAAAGAGAAAGAAAAAATCATGCCGCCTCATTAACTCCTGACATCGCTCAGACCATTCATCCATGTGACGTATAATGCCCATCCAAACCTCTCCAATGCAAGTCGCCCCGCTTACTCAGATGCAAAACAAAACAATTTCTCCCCGGTCGTTCTTCTTCATCCTCAATGACCGCCACAGCTCCTTCTCCTCCATCAACTTGCTGAGATTGTTCCCCACGTCTTCACGCTCTCGATGATAACGCTTGAGCGCCTTGTTGACACTGCAACCCCGCTCACTTTCCGGACCCTTGTTGACGAAGCTGAGGAAGTGTTCTGCACGTGGCTTGAAAACAACCATTTGCCCGCTGTTGTTCTCTCCGTCTTTGCTGTCTTTTGATCCGGGGCGGTACTCGAGAAGCTTTTGTTCTTTGGGGGCATCGAGGTGCTTAGTATGCTTCTTCTTCGTCGTCGAGCTCGAAGAAGACTTCCGTTTCTTTGAAGACTTTGACTTGGAACTTGTCTTGACCCCAGATCCGGCGGCGATCATAGCCATCAAGCTGTTGCTCAGGCCATCTGCCCCTCTGGATTTGTGGTGCTTCGAGTGCTTGCTCTTCTTGAGCGGGCTGGCGGGAGTTTCAGCAGCATCCCCTCCTGAATAATCAGGTGATGGCGGGAACACTGTGGGTCTGTTCATAAGGCGGTTCAGACCCCCAGTCAAGCCAGAGTGCAGCACTGGCGGGGCATCTGTCATCACTTGGTCGGTCTCAATGTGGAGCCTCTTGCGCTTCTTATCCTTCTTGATCTCACCCTCCGTGACCTTGGCCTTCTTGCGTTCGCCCTTCGGAGCCGGCGTGCGGAACGACGTTGGTACCGGGCCAGTGCCGTATTCAATCATGGCATCGTCGTTCGTATCAATGGCGTCGAGAAGTCCGTTTGCTTCATAGTCGAAGCGCACAAGCTGGGTTTCGTCGCTAAGCTGAACGGGGTTCGTCGCAGGAAGTGACAGGCTGGAGGCTGCCGGGGTTGGTCCAGCAACGAGAAAGTCGAAAACATTGATAGGTCCTTCGGCCGCAGAGGGAGGGGTAGGTGCCTCTGGCAGTGGTGTGGCTGCGGAGTGGCCATCGTCATCACTATCCTGCTCGTAGTCTCTCCATGCTCCATACTCGTCGGCAACATCTTCGACATAAGCAGGCTGCGCCATGTTGTTTGTCGCAGCGGAAGTGTTCGCGCCAGGTACTGTTTTCGCCTTCTTGTTTCGATATAGAGCGCCCTGATACTTTTGGTCCTCGGTCATACAACTCTGGTCTGGTCAGCAACGCCATGACAGGCGCGGGGAGCGCTCGCACAACACGAGCAGAGCAGATGTCGTACCGTATGCGTGCGATACTCCGTGCCGGGGAAATGCACCATGCAGTCGATGCAGGTGAAGGTCGCGCCTCGGCAACGATTTCGATGTGGATCAAGCTTCTTCTTGGTCAAGACGTCGCCGCACGACTGGAGGGGACGAGAGCCTTGGTTAGATGATTCGGAATCTAGAATACAATTGGGTATCTGGGAGGAGGAGCAGAGATAAAGACATGAACGATATGTTTCGTGGCAACAGGGAAGGAAGGGAGACCGGAGACCAAATGGAGGGAGGATCAGCCTGATCACACGGGGAGGGGTGAATATGGAAGGGATGGAGGGGTGGTGTGCGAAAGGGATGGCCTGTTTGGTTACGAAAGTGTCGAGGTGGTGTGTGGGAATGTGTGTGTGATGTCAGTTAAGATTGCGCTCCTGGTCTCTTGGGGAGAAGGAGGGGGGGTGCGCGACGAGGTTCAAAAACCCGACAGGGGAGGGGGGTCGGCATTGGCGCTGGGGTCGTCGAGGGGCTGATGAAGCAAGACGGGGTGAGATCCGCTGCCAGGTTGCTCAAAAGGCAGGTCTCTGTCTTGTCTGCTCGAACGCGGGGGATGATGTTCCACGAGATATTTGTGGGGTGATATTGTTTTGGGAAATAAAAGGAATTGCGACATTACCTCACACGAAAAGGAAACCATTGTTGTGCGTGTTATGAGGCCGATGTGTTGTCCCTCGCGATTCCAATTGGCGCCGAGTATGCACGAAGTGAAGCGAGGTGTTTACTGTCGCCGCTCAATCGCCCTGGTGCACGCTTTCTGCTCTGTGCCTATTTGCCCAGCGTTGGAGACACGGCGCTGATTCTTCGGCAGCCAATCGTTCTCGCTGGAGAATTGGGGCGAGCAGCAAAGACGGGGAAGAAGTCTGCCTAGGTGGGTTGAAGGCGAGGTGAGCACAGCGCATAGAGGCCCGGACCAAGTCTCATAAAGCTGCCCCCAAAAGCTCGAGATGTAAGAAAGGGCGCTCGGAAGGCCTTCCGTTGGGGTTCCTGCCAGGCACCACAAATGGCGGCTGGAACACTAGGCTGTGTTGTGTGGTGTGCTGCGTGAAGACTAGTGAAGCTGTGTGGATGTTTGTGACGGGTTGGCAGACAGTGTCAACAAATGAGGCGGGCTTGCTGCCGTTTGTGTTTTGGTGCCAAATAGGAATTGTCCGAACTGACAAGCAGGGCGCTAGTCCACGCGAGGGCGTAAAAAGAATCTGGCGAGTCTCAGCTGGGGAAACTGAGGCTGGAGGTTTTGCAAGAAATTTTTAATTTTTTGGGCGGTGCGACGATCGGGTCGAAAAATGGAGATTTCGAGCACATGGAATGAAGATTTTTGGTTGGAGCTTTTGGGCGTTGATGCGTCGCTAGTCCGTTGCTGGGTCCTCAAGTGGTGCAGCAGCGGGACTGGTCCGAAGAAAGCGACCCCTCCATCCCCTTGTCAACCCACTGGTGCGGGACATGTCCCTGCGGGGCAGGCCGAGCCCGTCAGCGAATCAGATGGCGCTGTCCCTCCATACACAGCCGCTCATGGCTAATCCACGCTCACCAACGACCTGACACGAAACCCGCGTGAAGCGCGTCCGTGGTTGGTCGGGGCATCCGTAAGCGCGTTTCAATTAATTTAAAAAAAGCAGCCAATGCCAATGACCAATGCATGCGCCAGTCTGTGAGCGAGCTTGCTCGATTCACAATGGCTTGTTGCTGATGGGAGCAAGCAAGCACGAGATAAGATGGAAGTGATCAACTGGCTACATGACAGGTGATAAGTTAGTTCCTCGAAGGATTGGGCGACAAGACAGAAATAATACCCAACTGATGCTGCGGCGAGAGCGATTGTTGGTTGGGTTGACCCACTCGTAGGGCCGTTATCGACTCGATGCTACTTGACCAGACGGCTTCTCATGGGGAGGAATCGAATTGAACATGTTCGCAGGGCCACGTTTTCTAGGCCAGTCAACACTTCCAGTTCGTTTTAGTTCTGCATATCTTGGATCGCTGGGTCTTGGGAAGTGGAATGTGTGGTTCTAGAAATCATCGCAGGCGGATGTCCGTTCTACTCGACACACGCCAACGGGTGGGCGTCGCAAGTTTGTCTGTTCACACCCCCTTCTTGTCTCCTGTTTCAGAACCAGTCGACACCTTCCAGCAGACCTGCTCCGAGGCCTGCTTGGGGTTTAGTGCATTGTCAGCGAGGGATCCGTCAGCCAGTTGGTGACGTTCCCAAAGTCGACGCATGAAAGGCAAGGCCGATCGAATGCATCGAGCCAAGGTCGCGCGCGTCTAGAAGCCACCTTTCGTTGGGTCCAAAGCAGCGAACTCGCCGCGAACCTGTTGTGGGATGGAGAATAACCAGGGAGAAGATGGGATGCATGGCAAATACCTGATGAGCAAATCGGCAGTTGCGAACGCGTGACGCGAGGTCTCGCGGGCAGACGTTAACTACTATCGGGGTTGACGGAGGTCAGGTGCTAGTCGGGTTGAACGCGCGTGGCAACAAGTGGATTTCATCGCAACTTCGCAAGCTGCACTATACTCGCAGAGCTAGTTGTAGAGCAGATCACGATCCTAGATCAACCGGGCCGGGCCGGAGGTTTTTTTTTTTTTTTTTTTTTTTTTAGAAGGCCACAATCGGCCGGGCCTGCTGGCGGGACAGGCATCCACCGGCTCCGTCGAGGTGAGAACTCACCCTTCTATCCCAGACGAGCCCGAAAGCTCGGGCCACCAAGCAGCTCCAAAGAATACCCCACACTGTCAAGATTTCGTCATCTGCGATGCTCGCCGCGGATTATTCTGGAGGCAGAGGCATCCGTAAAGTCTGTGAGACCTCGAGGGAAAACTGTATTCGACGTTGATGACCCATCTGATCAACCCGCCTTTACGCCAATAGACATGGAGGCCAGATCACTCAAACCAAACTTGAACAGCAACCCTCCATCCAATCCGACCCAACAATCAGAACCAGACCAAACCGGAAAAGAATTACCCCAAACAATCGCAAGCAATAAAAAGGGGTGAAAGGCGGGAAAAATATGGGGTAAACTCGAGCCACGACCCAATTAGCTTGCTACTAATCAACGCTCACGATCATCTACATAGTAAACCATCGATGGGACCAACTTAGACACACAAGAGGTTTATAGCTCTCTGTTTATAGCGCTAGCGCCATGCAGGTGTCCAATTAATTTGTTCGTTTACTACCGTTTACATGGCGAGTCCATGCCGAAGCGACGGCTCCTGTCTTGGATAAAGTGCCAGCCGCGGACGGCGAAGCCTCAATTATGGCATCTCAAGACGGAAAACATACCCACATAGCGCCTGTTTTGTCCATCTGTCTGTCTGTTTCTACCCCCAACCGTGAGACGATCCAAACGTGATCTCGAAGTCAAAATATGGACATAAAGAAAACAGATTCTAAAAGATGAAGAGAAGACAAGCTATTCGACCTCATCCCTGTTTATCTGGGGTATCAATGGATAATACGCAATAGAGAACATGATTCATCCGCACCTATTATTCAGCAGCAGCATCCTCCACTCAATCAAACCAAAAATGCCATACTATGAACGTGGTTGCCACCATCCTAATGGCTCGGGATCGAATTCACATCATGCTCGCGAGGCCCTTCCCTTCTCGGATGACCGCCCTGTGACCCGGGCAATGAAACTGGCAATGGATTCGAAATATCCCTCCTCCAGGACACTCGAATTGTGATCACCATGTGGAAATGCTTTCCAGATCTTGGTGGGGGTCGTAGCAAGGTCGTATAGCCGCTTCATATGAATCGGCCTAATAGCGTTAAAATCTTGGTTTGGAATTGGAGGCACAGATAGTAAACCTACGGTACAATCTCATCTTGCAACCCGCTCAAGAAGAGGATGGGGATTTTGACACTTGGGATAGTGGTGTCGCTAGGCCAGATCTGATGACAGAAAAGGGTGAGATACTTTGCAGGCGGCATAATGCTGGGGATCAGTTTCCGCATGCTGAGGAAGGTATTTTCGAGGATGAGACCGCAAACATCCCCACGGGTTTGGTTTTTAGCCACGAGCCGCACACTAACAGCACCTCCGAGGCTTTGGCCGTAGACAATATACTTGTGGTCCCGAGTCTCGACCCGGTCGCGCAGGTAGTCCAGAGCCGTTTGTGCATCAATGTTCAGACCAGATTCGTCAGCCTCGCCCGTCGAGAGGCCGTAACCACGATATTCGACCATGAAGACATTGCAACCCGTCGCCGAGATAAGCATGCGGGCAATGGGGAGGCGATGGCCGATGTTACCCGCATTGCCGTGGAACATCAAGACCGTGATGTTGGAGTTGGGGCCACCGCGGGGGCCTCGAATGTAGAAAGCCGAGAGTTTCTCGCCATCGTTGGTCGGGATGATCAGCTCTTCAAAGTCCTTAAAATTAAAAGACACTGGTCGAGGAACCTTCTCGCGAGAATCGGCAGGTACATGGGAAGGGTAGATGAGGGTCCTGCCAAGATGGGCGAGCGTCGGTCAGCATCATCGCTTTCGATCAAGTTGTTGGACATACTTTTGTTTAAAGTAGAGCAACGAGGTCAAAACGGCAGCAATCCCCTGCATTGTGAAGGCCGACATTAGCTTAGCTTCGGCGGAGCGACGGCTGGGAAAAGGAGCTTGTTCCAACTTGCCCCCTCAGCCAGCCGGGCGAGCCATTCAGGCAATGGGGCGGGGATAGAAAGACGTCGGGTCATACAGTTGAGGCGAGAGCCGGAAGTCGCATGTAACCAGCAATGCTGCTCACGAGCGACACAGACTGCTCAACGAAGGAGGAATTGCTGCTTGCACCCGCGGTCGACATTGTGAACAGACGGAGACAGGGAAACAGGCAAGGCCGGATTATAAGGGCCGGGACTAGGCTCGCCGACCAAAAGGCGGTATGGGCACGGAAGCAATCCGAGACAGGACGCAATGCAGCAGCAGGGGCCGAGCAGATGGGATGATGGATCGGTAGGCGGTGGGCGCTCAGCGAGCCGGAATGGAGCATCAAAGGGACGCGAAGGGCTGGCTGACTGGGCACCACGTGCAGGGGAAATTGGGCCAGAGGCTAATTGAGGCAGGCGGGGTCTCGACCTGCACGAAGAAGGAGAGCCCAGCGTAAGGAATTGGCGAGCTGAAAGAACAGACTGGTACGACTGGGTGCCGTTTTGGCAGGTTGCATGGAAAGCATGATGTTGTTCAGTCTATGGACTGCCCCTGGCATCAAGCAACCACCGTCACGCGCACGGACTTGGATCTGGCACCCCGCGCCAGCTCCAGATCTCAAGGTCCAGTCTTGGCATCAAACAATCCGCCCGTGACCCTTATCTCTTCAACCTACCCTCAAGCACTCGAACGTTGTCATGACGGGGGGACGGTCCTGCAAATGTTTGAACTTGACCAAAATTTAATCCACCACCCTCCAACTCCAGCATGTGGACAAAGGCCTTTACAGCATCCTGGCTGCTAAATCTAACCAGGATATAGCTACATGCTCGTTGGAGCCAGAACCTTACCATTCACGCCATTCACCGCAGAGCGGCGAAACACATCCTTCCTCTCACTATTTAGAGCTGCTTCGCCCTGTAAAAAGCGCAGGTTGCAGAGATAATCGACGCTTTTGCGCAACGCTTGCAAAACCTCCTCTCGGGTTTCCTTACCATGGTGGCCTTCCGCAATACGTGCACCAGCATCGCCGAGCCTCCCCTTGCGCTGTTCCACAAATTCCATGACAGGCCAGAGAGGATGTGACGGCCCTTGTCGGGACACATTCGTGTTGACCACCCGAAGCCAGTCGTCGGGATCCATGGCACGCAGAACCAGGCCGGTGCCCTCCGAGACCACCCTCCAGAAGTCACCCACGGAAATGCCCTCGGCCATTTCCAGAGCCTCGGATGCGCTGCCAAGGTTGAGGCATGCATGAATGATGCGCTGGGCGACATAATCTGCACCGGCAAGGCGGATCACAGCATCCTGCTCGCCATCAACAAAGGCCCTAGCCTCACATACCCCAGCAGCCAGCCGCCAGATGAAGTCGTCGGTACTGGAGATACCCTCGGTCGCCGTGCCGATGATGCTGCCGGGCTTGACCATATTGATACGCCGGCCTAGGGGAGCGCGAATCATGGATCGATGAACTAGGACGTCAGACGCAAACTTGGACTGCGAATAGCCACTTGCAGACAAGAGACGCGAGGAGTTATTCGCCTCTGTCACCATCTCGATCTCTGAAAAGTGCATCTCGCCGCCAGAGACATAGGTGAAGTGCTGTAAGGGACCGGTTCCCTCCAGTGCAAGCTTAAGGATTTGCACGGTGCTGATCACATTGGTAGCCCTCAGTCGCTCGTAGCTCGAGGCCCAGTTCACGACGGCCCCATTGTGTATGATTGCGGTGACCGCCTCTGAATCTTGGATGCCTGTTCCCTCCAGACGTGCCCACTGGTCCGGGGAAAGACCTAGCTGTGGCTTTGCCAGGTCTCCGGGCCAGACCTCGATACGACTCGCCAGCTTAGGTGACCACCATCTGGCCGTGGTGCCCGCCGCCACAATGCGCTGAAAACCGGCATCAGCATCCCTTGCCCGAACCAGTGCAATTGCTTTTGATACGGTCTCGAGCGTCAGCAACTGTCGGAGGATTTGACTTCCAAGGAACCCCGTCGCCCCCGTCAGGAATACTACTTGACGTTTGGCTGCTTGCGATCTGGTCCCCTTTTGTAGTCTGTTCTGCTGTGAGGGCTGAACTTGCGCCAACTCCTTGTCAAGCTTCTTGATGTCGTGCAGGATATCGGCTGCTCCTTTGGCGTGTTGTTCAAATTGGGCCACAGCCTGGTCCGGGCTGCGGACAAGCTCAGCGATGTCCCGGACGGTCAAGCCGACTCTCCTAAACGTCTTGATGGGGATGTTAAGACCATAGAAGCCGTTGATGGACCTTGCAAGTGAGACGGTCCGCAAGGAGTCGAGGCCTAGATTCTCTAATGTGGCATTCTTTCCTTTGAGAGGATGCTTCTCTTGTTCTCCGTTTGCCTCTGGCCCGCGCAGGATATCGACGAGTATCTCGCTAACTTGAATAGCGGCTGTGTCGTGCGGGGGTATCTCGGTCAAGACTTGTTCGCTCGAGCCAGACTCGGTGTACCTAAACAGCTCGCTGGTCGGAAGATTTCGAACATGTTGCTTGAGCTTCGCGCGGTCGAGCTTTCCATTAGAATTGTGTGGAAAAGTGGCGAGAGGTATGTAGATCCGAGGAACCATGTATCCAGGCAGAGTCGAGATGAGATGAGAGCGAATTTGGCTGATCAGTGTGCTCAGCTTTGCCTCGGAAAGATTCTCGTCTGGGTATTTCAGGAAGGCCACCAGCCTGGGTCCGCTGGCATTCAAGTCCACCAGGTCAACGGCAACGTTATCAGTGTTCGATCCAGCCTCGCCACGGCTCTTGCGTATGGCGGACTCGACTTCCCCCACTTCAAGCCGCTGGCCGTTCAGCTTTACCATGGTGTCCTTCCGTCCAATAAACCTTATGGTCCCGTCAGGCAGGTAGCGGACGAGGTCGCCACTCCGGTAGAGCTTGGATGGCGAGGAGGGAACATCGAGACTGTGTCGCCATGCCGGGGGGTTGATTAAGACTTGGTTAGTCTTGATTGGATCGCCGAGGTATTCTTTGAGCATCCCGGGTCCTTCGTAGAGCATCTCGCCGATGGCGCCGAGCGGGGAAAGAAGCTCGGGGTTTTCGGGGTTGACGATCCAGGAATAGGTGTTGGGGGCGGGACCGATGGGTACGATTTCAGGACAGGGCTGGTTGGGAGGGAATTCGTGGAGGAAGAAGGTGGCGGATTCGGCGGGGCCATATGCTGGGAGTAGTTAGCAGGGAAAGGGGAGGGCGAAAAGGGGTATAAACATTGCCATAAAGATAGCGGGCCAGAAGAAGGATGAAGGAAAAACGGGGCGACCTACAATGAATAATCCTCACCCCCTTCCCATTATTCCACTCATCCACATCCTCGCTCCGCACTACTTCCCCTCCCATCAATAAAGTCTTGAGACTCGGCAACGAATACCCCGCAAACAACCTCGCAAAACTAGGGGTAAAGTAGGCCCAATTGGCACCCATCCGATTCATGCTCTCCTCCACATTGTTCAGCCGCTCCTCATCCGACGGAATACAGATGCATCCACCATATATCAGCGGGGCGTAAATCTCGGTCATGCTCACGTCAAATGTATAACTCGACCATTGGTACGTGGATACGCCCTCCTCGGCGAGATGCTGCCGCGGAGCGTTGGAAACAATTCCCGTAACCAACGAGTTGTGTGTATGCACTATGCCCTTGGGCATGCCCGTGCTGCCCGACGTGAAGGCGACGATACAGGTATCCTCGGGCGATACAAGAACATCACCCCGTCGGTAGGGGTTCTTGCCCTCGTGGGAAGCGGTAGGGACCAGAACCGGCACGGCCTGCTGCTGCTGCCCACTAAACTTGGCCGCCTGTCGCTGTGACGTCAGAATCACCGGCGCGTTTAGCTTTTGGATTATGGCTTCGTGTCGTGCCCGTGGATGGCCGGGGTCAAGACAGCAATAGGCGGCACCGGCCTTGAGGACCGCGAGCATGCATACAACGGCCCAGGTGGATTTTTCAAAACACAAAGCAACCTTTTGGTTGCGGACGAGGTGGTATTCTTCGAGGAGGTAGGCGGCGAGCGCGGAGGAGCGATGGTCGAGTTCCGAGTAAGAGATAGCGCCCTCCCAGGAGAGGATGGCCGTGGCAGAGGGTTTGTGCGCGAAGCCTTGACCCACGAGGTCGTGGAGGAGGAGTTTGTGGGGTGCGGCGGGGGTGAATTGGTTCCATTGGGAAATGGTGGTGAGGGTTTGGGAGGAGCAAGTCTCGAGGTTGGCGAAGAGGGTGGAAGGCGGTGTGGAGTAGATGCGGGAGAGAGTAGTAGAAAGGGTGTCGGTGAAGTTGGTGGCTAGGAATTCGGTGATGATCTGGGAGGGGCTGTACAGGAGAAGGGCGGACATGGTTGCTTCGTCAAAGCACAGCTCAAGGCCGGCTTCGTTCTGCTGGGGCGTGTGAGCAAACGAGCCTGTCAAAAAGTCTATGGACATTCCGGGGCAACTTACAAGCTCTGCAGATAGGCTAGAAACTAACGCATCTACTGACATGGACATCGCCTTAACCAGAACCAGACTCGCTATTGGCCTCTTGTTGTTATTATTATTGTTGACCCGCCCACCATTGATCGCGGTTGCATCGTTTGTCGCTGTACCATCGATCAGGAGCGGCTCCAAACCGCCACTGAGGACATCTCGAATAGCCACTGTAGAGGCCACCTCCGGAGCATACCGCACCTGTCGGTTCCCGGTTATCTGGTAACCTACCCGGTGGTCGTCTGGGACGGCCTCGAGACAAGTAAAGTCGGTAACATCAAAGTATTGATAGAGCACTGTTGCAAAGGCTAGCTTCACCAGGGATGTCGACGAAACATTGCCATTGGTGGAACAAAAGGCTTCCAGAGCCCTCTTCTTCTGAATAGGCACCGGGATGGCGATGGTAGCGTTGAGGGACGACGACATGGTTGACTGATTGGCTCACAAACAAAACAAGCAAACCAAAAAAATTTGGTTTACAGCAACAGGAATCGGAGAGTTTCCTAGGTTAGGTAGGTAGGTAGGTAGGTAGGTAGGTAGGTATGTAGATAAGTTGAGGCGGGCAGATAGGTAACAGTAATACCTTGGTGTTGACCACCTAGGGCCTCACTCCTCGCCCTCCTTCGCCCGACCCTTCAAAAAATAAAATAAAAATAAAGACCGAAATCTAAACCTGTCTGCTCATCATTGTTTACTCGAGAAAGACAAGTCAATGTGTCAACACCTACACCAAAATCTCGGACCCATCGCGATACACGCAACGTCAAGACACAACCCTCAACACCAACATGATCCAGTCATTCCATGTCCCTATAACAGGCATGCAACAAAAGTCAACTTGGTGTAGGTAGTGTGTGCGGTGTCCATTCTGCAGGGTCAACTTAGGTACTACGACCTCCTGGTTGGTGGTCTGGGTTGGTGGTCTGGGTTGGTGACCCCCTTTTCCTGCAAGGTCAACTTACCCTACACGAGGGGAAGAAAAGACATACTACCTACCTAGGTAGGTATACAAGGTCAAAACTTGGCGTTCCAATTAGGTATTGCTTTCCTCTAGTGCCCCGACACTAGGCAGCTGTGCTTACACCCGTTGAGTGTGATTTTGACCTATGCTGCGCTAACCACCTACCTAGGTATCCTGCAAGGTCAGCTTACACCCTTTTCCCACAACAGGGATGCCAAAAAGTTTGTCGAGTGGTGTGCGGTACGAAAAAGTGTCGAGCCTTAGCTGTAGCTGCACCAGTCGGTGAGGATGCACAAGACCCGTACTGAGTGGCAAACTATACCTTACCTATAGGCAAGCTCGTAGGGCTTCAGACGCGTTACCCCTTGGTTGGACAGATTCCGAGACCTGTCGAGTGAATACCATGTACCCGGGAACGTGGGCGCGACGCGGAGCAGCAAATGCACGTAGATGTACCACAAAATGAGTCTACTTTGCCATCACCAAATCCCGAGGAAGGTAGGTCTAAGTAAAGTACCTATGCAATATACAACCATTTGCGCCCCTCAACCTTTTAATGGTTCTCCTTAACATCTAACTATCTACCAACCTTCCAAATCACCTCAAGTAATGCGTGCACCCCTCGAAATGAGCAAATTTACAATGTCTTCATCCCGACACCGTACCGCCAACTCCAGCGGAGTAATTCCTTCAGCGTTCACGGCGTCCGGGTCCGCCCCGTACGTAAGCAGTAAGTCAGCTATAGACCTCCGCCGGTGTTGCACTGCCAAGTGTAAGGGCAAAGCCCCAGTGTCATCTCGTGTGTTCGCACTCGCACCAGCCGTCAGCAACGACTGCGTAATGGCTTTTGACCCGTTGCGTACGGCAAGATGTAGCAGACTTAGCAGCGACGAGCTATTTCTCGTGTTGACGTCAGCGGGCTTAAAAATTGCGCGTGTTAGCAAATTTGTCTCTGGATGCTCTGAAAAGCTGGGAGTGTGGTAAATGGCGTCTTTACATTATTAGTGGGTAAGAAGGGACCTTGAGGCTGTTGAAGCACTGGGGTTCAAATCCGTACCTGTTGATAGACGGTCGAGAGTGTAGAAAAGCCGGGACTGGTATTTGAACCGAATGCCGTATATGGTGATGCCGTTTCGAAGGGTGATAGATCCAAGTCGCTAGAATCCATCGTCAGACACGCAGCAAAATGGCTACTGTCAAACTGAACATGGCCCAAGGACGAGCCTATTGGAGTCGCTGGAGTTACCGGTGTTACTGGCGGGACAGTGTAGAGCCAGCCGGGGCTCTCATGGTCCGGTTCGATATGCCCATATGTGCCAGCACTGCTGCTACCATCGCTAGCAACGGGCGAGCCAGATGTGCGAGCTGCTACCTCGCTGGAAGACCCAGTATTTTGCGACTGATCCTCATCTCCCGACACGGCATTTTGCCTCTGCCGTTGGCGGGCCCCTGAGCCATACGTACAGGGTTAGCGTCTATCCCAAGAGACGTGAGAAACAAGAGCCAAACTAACTGGACCTTCGTTTAGCAATACGGTTGCGCTCACGAATAATCTCGATCTCGGTACGAGACGGGTCCATTGTCCGGATGATTCGGTTGGGTTTACCAAGGAGTTTGGAGGAAGTTCATCAACGCCATCCGCGAACTGGTAAAGAACAAGAGAATGAGGCAGCTTGCCTACATGTAGCCAACTGGGTGGGATAGTAGGCGGTATGCCGGGTGTGGCAAGTTTTAAATTCACCACGCCGCCACCACACGTGGCGGAACAAGTGAAACAAATTGGTTCGGATGGTTTTGGTGCAATTCCCGACGTGGTTTGTCTCTCCGTTCCACCACGGATCGGCGCAACTCCATCCACTCCTGCAAGAATGAGCAAATAGCGGGGACTTCCCCGGCCGAGGTAGGTGCTCCGCCGCGCGTGCCGTATCGCAACGGGGATTCCATTGGTTGGGACCTGTTCTCATATATCCTCCTTCCACTTGCAGAACAACTCAGCTCCTCAGATCCCAAGACTCCTTCCATGAACCAAGCTGTATATGTGGCACAGCGCCGAGTACAACGGGCCGGCTGGAAGCCTACAGCTACGCGGTGCCCGTAACATGTCGGAGTCTGCTGAGTCAGCATCGAGTTGAGAATCACTGCCTGCATTGTCATGGATGTCAAGAGTTCGAGTACTCTGGCTTCACCGCTGTGTACTGCAATTCAGAACGATCATGTCGATGTCTTTTCCCAATCGGGAATGGTGTGGGTGAACTGTCCCCGTCCTGGAAGTTCTCTGCGGAGGAGAAGCAAGAACGAGGTGTCGCGGCAGTCGTGGGGCCGGCACCTTGAACAGATGACTTCCATGAGATCCGTAGTGGGTTTCCATGTCGGCAACGGGGGAAGTGGCTCAGATCCATGGAGCCGGGGTTGGAGGAGGGTGTGGTTGCGCAACGGCGAGTCTTCAAGGCGTGACAAAGTGAGGTAAACCCTAGGGGAGGCAGTTCTGTATTGCTGACGCCCGCGGCTGTGGGGGTTACGAGCGGGGGGTTCTAGTTGAGGCTGGCCTCCTTCTCCTGACCGTTAACAGTGTGAAGGTTGTATTCGATGTTGTGCTACGTGCGAATAGGCTCCGGAGGCTCCGCACGTTTTCCTGGTGAAGTGAACTAAAACCCCACAACCAGCGGCGGCCAATCAGCGCGCTCCCCCGAACAACGCTAAGCCGCGGGACGGTTCCTTGTCGCAGTCCACCTGTGCCTGCTTGGCTTCGTCAGCGAGCACGCAAACTGCAAGAACGGCAAGCAGCGGCGAGCTTGCCAAACAGCAAACCTTAGTGAGTGCCGTACACTCGCGTCAGCTGAGCTGCCGATCGGACTCCCGTAAGCGCTAGTCAGGCCTCAACAACACACATAACTGTGGGGTACCAGGGCGTGCATCTGAAATCCACATCTTCCCGCTGCCAACATTCTTGACTTTACGACATTCTCATATTGGTTGCCCAAAATGGAACACAAGAAGAAATGGCGAATGCTCGGTAAGGAACACAAGCCATCATGATTATTGTTGATGAGGGACTCATGGAATGGCAGAGAACAACCCCGAGGTGATGAACCAGCTGGCATCCAAGTTGGGCCTATCGCCCGAGCTCCAGTTCTATGACGTCTATTCCCTGGATGAGCCCGAACTACTTGCACACATCCCTCGACCTGTCTTGGCTCTGCTGGTCATTATTCCACTCACGCCAGCTTGGGATCGAAATCGCAAAGACGAGGATGCTGACAAACAGCCCTATTCTGGCTTCGGCCCTGACGAGCCCGTCATTTGGTTCAAGCAGACCATCGGCCACGCCTGCGGCTCCATAGGTCTGCTTCACAGTGTCATCAACGGCCCGGCCGTCGACTTCATCCAGCCTGGATCGGATTTCGAGACGATACGAAATCTCGCCATACCGCTGGACATGACCAAACGCGCCGAAATGCTTTACAACAACGAGGCATTCGAAATTGCCCACAAGTCGGTCGAGCAGGCTGGCGACAGCTATGCGGATACGGGTGAGCGCGACGGAGGGCACTTTGTGAGTTTTGTCAAGAGTGGGGGGAGGTTATGGGAGCTTGAAGGCTCAAGGATGGGTCCTCTGGATAGAGGATGTCTTGCCGACGATGAAGACGTTCTCAGTCTGCGAGCGCTGGAAATGGGCATCAAGAGGATCATTGAGCTAAGCAATGATGGAGGAGGAAGCCTCGCTTTCAGCTGCATTGCTTTGGCTAAATCTTAGGCTGGGGCGGTGGGGATACCCATGGCACTATACACAGTAGTGTAGACGGGCCCACTGAGAGGGGGGGTTGTTTCCGCCATCAGTGGGTCCTCGACCTCAAGGTCCACGCGGCATGCTTTGGTTTTCAAATCTTGATCCACTTCCTTGGCTCTTGTTCCTTGGATGTCGCAATTCAACAAGGCCTAAGTATCCCGTTGCGCCAGTCAACCGTTTCGCCATGCCAACCGACCTTGAATGGCGCCAACCCACCCCCCGAGACGACTACTCGAGCAGCAAGTCGAATTTCCATATCTCACCCGCAGTACAAAACGAATAGTTGACCCAAAGCGGCGCAAATCCCTCGCTGCCGTCGGGGATAGTCCCCACACGCGAATCATGATAACGAAACGATGGGGCAAAGAGGTAAAAACAACGCGGTAACGACTGCTCAATTTATCGAATCTGCCAAATTCTATTTCTTGTCTGTTACCCGTAATTTGCAGGTTCAAACCGTCACTCCGTACAACTTTGCAACTCTGACCCGATGAAGTTCTATTCCCGTCAGGTCCTCGTAGGCACGAGGCCGTTCGGCCGTGATGAAGTGCTTTATCGGCCCAACGTTAACCTCACGGCGGGGCTTGATGAAGCAGGCGATGGACTGACGCTCTGGCAGGACGCCCTTGACTACGTCCTGCATGTTTACCGGGGTAGCAACTTGATGGAGGCCCGCCTTGAGGTAATTATTGGTCATGTACTCGAGGCTATTGCTAATATAAACGTTGACTTCGGTAGGGTGCTCGCGCATGATGGGGATAAAAGCATCGGGCTTGGAACTGAAGCGGTCTTGTACCTCGAGACCGCCCGCGTCATCCTGGAAGAGGAGAGTGATCATGCCAAAGTCGGTGTGCGGCCAAGCACGGCGGTACTTGCCCGTGGAGAGCTTCTCAGTGGATATAGGGGCGTAATAGTTCATGCGGAGCTCGTCGATGATGGGGGAGGCACAGCAGCGGTCCAAAAGTTCACCCTTGCCGAGACCAAGGCCTTGCTCCAGGAGTTGCAGCACCTCGCGACCTACGAAATGGCACTTCTCCAGCAAGCCTTCCATGTATTTGCGGTAGCCGGGGATGCTTGACTCGGCAGGCCACTTGCTGGGGAACTCGGTGTCGGCGGCAGAGCTGTGGTCAAAGTGTTCCTGCGGGAAATCAGGTCAGTGCTACCTTCCTCCCCCCCCCCATTTGCTCTTGGGCTGCTGGGTGAGGCAGTACCTTTTCATCTTCCAAGCCATCATTCTCGAGCATGTCAAGCTTTGAGGTATTCTCGGAGCCAACGTAACTCCAGCCTCGCTGGGGGTTGGCGTTACGTTCATTGGGAATGGCCGACTTTTCCTCAACGGGAAGCGAGAAAAATGTTTTGCTCTTCATGGCCATTAGTGACCCCCTCTGGAGGTTGGGAAATGGTAAAGCCTTACCCATTTGAAACCCTCTTCAATTGTCTCTGCCTTGATTGCAGTGTTGATGAGGCGCATAGCACCGTGTTTTTGGAGTTGCTCAGTGATGATAGCAGCCAGCTTGGCACGGTCCGCATCGGTGCCATTGTAGAAGGGAGAGAAGTCGATGAGAGGAAGGGAAGGCATTGTGCGTGGTGGCAAACTGAGTAAGTAGGTAGGCAGGAAATAAGACGATGTGGTCAGACAGTTTCAGCTTGCGAGGAGAGGTTCGGGCGCGAAAGAACAGGATTTTTATAGAGAGGGACAGATTAGCGGTCCTGAGCGTCTTTGCTGCTGTCTTGGGCCTACGTACGGTGAATGTATAGCTTGCTTGAGAGGTGAGTACCTACATTGTCAATCTGCCCCTTACTGAGGCTGCTCATCTTCCCAGGTTGGTGGCAATCTCGTAGGTCGGCTTACACCAAGCTACAAGATTGACGTATACACCTCTTACAGAGTCATGATACACGCTTTCCTGTAAAGTCAAGTTCCAGCCCCTTCTTACATGGCTAGAGAGCAACCGCGTCCTAGTCAATGTACACCCCCCTTTGAGGATCAACACGCCCTTCTCCACAATAGCGACGCGCAACTTTTCACTCAAGGTCAGTCTACATGCCTCCTTACAAAGTCAACATACACCCTTTGCTGCAAGGTCAACTTACGTGACCCTTCCGCAAGGTCAGCTTGTACCGCAAAGATTTGGGCAAACCATTGCCTCTCTCATACAGCTTGATGGAAGCCGGCCTTGCCACCGATAGCCAGATAGCCAGATGTTCAACCGCCACAAACACTGAGGTTTCGTCAAATACCAAATGGTACTGCACATAAGACCGGCTTGTCCCTGCAAGACGTCAGACCCAATCAGGTGAAGATATTTCGCCCATCATTGACTTTCATACTGCTCGGCTCTCACTATCCGCCACAGCCATGCCCACCGCTATTTCCAAGCGTGATCGTCTAGATCAAAATGGCAGCACCTTTGATGTTAAGAGCATTCGCCAACACTTTCCTGCCCTACGCGGGGAGAGAATCCCCTTGAATAATGCATCGGGGAGTGTGGTGTACGATGGCGCTGTTAAGGCGTGAGTCCATTTCAATCCCTCGCATACCTAGATATAAAGCCGGAGCTGATGAACAATACCTATATCTAATTCTAGCATCACAAACGCCTTGTCAACTTACCAACTGGACCTGACCGGCAACGATGCGGTCAGTCAGGAAAACATTGACGAGCGAAAGGCTAAGTTTGTGGAGCTGGCGGCGTTTATGAATGCCGAGCCTGATGAGATTGGTATGTCCTCCAGTCCAGTCCCCTCGTGCTCAATACCAAACGCGAAGTACCTACCAGCCACTGACGGGGGTCTGGTGTTTCACACATAGCCTTCGGGCCCTCGACCAGCGCTCTCACCCGCAACCTCATCGCCTCACTCCGTCCCCTCCTCAACAAAGATTCAGAAATGATCGTTTCCACCCTCTGCCATGAAGCCGGCATCACCGCCTGGGTTGCCCTGGCCCGCTCCTTGGGGATTGAAATCAAATGGTGGTCCCCCATCTCCTCCTCCTCCGACGATGATGGACGCAAAAACAACACGTCGGCCAAGCTGAGTCTCGAAACCCTCAAGCCCTTGCTCTCGCCCAAAACCCGCCTCGTCACCTGCGGACACGTCTCCAACGTCTTTGGCACCATCCACGACATCCGCGCCGTCGCCGATCTCGTGCACACCATCCCTGGCGCACTGCTCTCGGTCGACGGGGTAGCCTGGGCGCCGCACCGCCCCATTGATGTCAAGGCGCTCGACGTGGACTTTTACTTCTTTAGCTGGTACAAGTTGTTTGGGCCGCACTATGCGCAAATGTATGCGCGGCGGTCGGTGCAGCTGCGCCATCTCAGCAGTCTGAACCATGTGCATTTGGACTCGACGGCGCTGGATGTCAAACTCCGTTTGGGCACGGGCTGTCATGAGTTTGAGGATGGCGTCCTGGAAGTCGTGCGCTACCTGCGACGTGTGGGCTGGGGAGCTATTATACGGCATGAGACGGACATTGTTGCGCCGCTGTTGGGGTATCTGGCCGAGCACAAGGAGTGGTACACGGTTTATGGAGAAGAGGGAGCGGATCCCGAGAGGAGGGTGGCGTTGGTGTCGTTTACCGTTAGGGGGATGAGTTCTAAGGTGGTGGTGAAGGGGATTGAGGATTCGTCGCCTTGTAGGCTGTTTGCGGGGGATGCGTACTCGATTCGGCCGGTGCATGATGTGTTGAAGCTGGGATCGGATGGGGTGGTCAGGGTGAGTTTGGTGCACTATAATACTCTGGAGGACGTCATGACGTTTGTAGAGGCGTTGGATCGCGTGGTGAGGGGGCGCTCTCAAGGGGGAGGTCTAAAGGGATAGATAGCCGTGTAGGTAATAGAATGAGAGAGAGTATTGTTCACTCCATGCATCATGGTAGCTCTGCGATTAAAAGAATGCATCGTAGGAACACCAAGTCTCTATTCTACATGGAAAATTCGCTACATACCACTTGAGCAGTATATCACAGCGTTAGATATCTCTTGGGTATTGTTCGCCCACACTGTGTACCTAGGTAAACTACCTAGTTAGGTAAGCACAGCTACATGTAAAACATAAAGTACGAGACCATCTCGTCAAGAGACCTCTCATCATCTCCAAGGGTCCCAAAGTGATCTACGAATACAAATTCACAAAAGAGATCAAATCTCTTTACAAAAATCCTAGGCCCTATAATTCTAGATTCTTGGTACCTACCTATGTTCACATTTTCGAATACCTATCCCAATTCGTCTCAATTGACCAGAAACGTAAGCTGACCGACCCACTGTGACCTTGTGACCTTGTAGGACAAAAGAAAAAAAAAAAGGGGGGAGGGGCGGGGTGTAAGTTGACCTTGCAGAAGCGGGGTGTATAATTGAGCTGCAATGAGTGGAATCTCGGTGCACCTACCTGGTACCTTGCCTTACCTAGGTACCTAGGTACCTACCTACCCGTTCCGTCAGGGACATCAGGGACGACATCATCAGGGAAAGGGACTGGATGCCAGGGAATGAACCCAAACAATAATGGGCAGTGTGGATTTGAAGGCGACTGGAACCCGGGTCAACGCTGGGGAGAGATAGATTCTGGCTGGCCGGCTTGTTTTTTTCTGATCCCCGATAGGTGAAGGCTTGCAACAATGTCGTCTACCAAAACCAACCAAGATGACTGGTCTACCATTTCCGACCCTGTGTCGAGAAAACGAGTCCAAAACCGGATCGCCCAAAGAAACTACCGTAAGTAAGGCTGCACTCATCACAGCTTCACTGGAAATTTTGTACCTGGCCATTTGCTCACCTAACCTTAGGAAAAAACCTCAAGAGTCGCATCGAGAAACTTGAACGACAGGCTGCACTCATGACAACTACCCGCCAGATGTTGAGCGCCGGTGACATGACCAACATCTCGGACTACATGCCAGGACATGAGTTTGTCTCGTATCCCAGCGCAGATGTGTCGAATTTCCTCACTCCCGAATCATCTTCTCCTTCGACACCCCCGTTGTTAGGTACGATTGTCTCTCTCTCTCTCCCTCATACCATTCCGCTCCGTCCAATGCACTTGTCTAAAATATACATAAAAACAAACAGGAAACATCTACACCAGCGACACCTACGACATTAACTCTACCGATTTTTTCCTCTCTGAAAGTCTCGCTGACACACCACCACCGCCACCTCCTCCTCTTCCTCTTCTGCCCCTCTCCCGAGATGCCAGCCCAGACGTCTCAGAACCCCATCAAAATCACAGCATGGCGGAAAGGATCCAGTCAGTTCTCGCCGCAACTCAAACCGCCGGGTTTGCCAACTTAGAAAACTTTGTCTCAACTTACTACACGTGCGACCTTACTTCTGCCCCCCACCTTGCCAATACACGACGTCTAAGCCGGAATAGAGGCCTCCCGGGGATCCTGGCCGAGGTGAGGGAGGATGTGGGGTCGTGGACGGAGTGGGAGACGCAGCGGTACCGGGATGAGGTGTTGAGGTCTGCCGAGGGGGTTCTCAAATCCGAGTGCGTGGGAGTTTTGGAGAATACCAAGAGGCGGGGGAGACTGGAGGAGGTTGTAGCGGCGGGGAGAAGTTCAACCTTGGGAGGGGTGGCAGAAATTAGTACCGTGTTGCAGAGCGAGGTATGTTTTCATCGAGTTGATTTGACTTTGATTGGGGTTGGCTAATTGTGAGATGGGTACCTACCTACCTACCTAGTTACCTAACCTGTGGGCCTTGATAACGACTCTGGTGACGAACCCGGAGATGGCGAGCACGGGGGATACCTGCGACTTGTCAGCTACTCTCAGTGTCTTATACATGTTGTCGTGCAGTGGTGTCGTGGGAGAGGATATACGGAAGTTGGGGCTGCGTTGTCTGCAGGGATAGGTAGACGGTTAGAGCGCGTATCTGGTCTCGTACGGGATCAAGCAGTGAAGGCTCGAT
>Ga0247765_1000732_pt1 | contig 22229 bp, 18 predicted proteins | sample UWRJL106311C6_FD_179949 | JGI IMG/M metagenome (GOLD analysis project Ga0247765, IMG submission 179949) | Plant litter microbial communities from Arlington Agricultural Research Station in Wisconsin, United States - UWRJ-L106-311C-6 | ecosystem: Environmental > Terrestrial > Plant litter >... | reverse complement strand
CCAAAAAAAAAAAAAAAAAAAGGGTTTCGATGGGTGTTGTGGCTATGTGGGCTGTTGGGAGAAAATAAAATGACGTTTTCAAATTGGTGAGAGAAACCGCTCGACTCTCTGAGTCACTCAACGCCCCCTCGGTCAAATCAGCACGCAATAATCAATCAAAAACCCTTTCCACGTGCCAACGCCACCTAGGGCTTTTGAAAAACCATGCTGCAGCTACGTGTGGACACCCGAGGCGTGGAGGTGGGGTGCTGCCTCCTAGGCATCCACACACAGTCTATGCGCAGCAATAGTGGCTGGCCCATCATCAGATGCTGAGCATGTCGTGGTCGAGTTAGTCGCGCGCCATGGCTTCTTCCTAGAGTGTGAGGCGTAGACACTTGAGTATATAAAAGGGCTCGAGCTGCCAAACCCGCCAGTCGCGTGGCCTACCGGACGGGCGAGGTGAACCTGGACCTCGAGGAGACGCAATGTGGGTTGCGCCGGAGCTCGCATGGGCAACGGGACAAACCAGGCCACGGTCCACGTCCGTGGTCAACATGAATCAAATCTGTTGATCTTCAACTATATACTACTGTCTTGGGCACCTTGAACAAGTACTATTTCGTTCTGTCCTTCTTCGGCCTCTTTGCTGGTCTTGGTCCCGTGAACGACGTGTCCGGAGTAGGTCGGTGATCAACAAAGCTTGAGCCGCCACCCCCTTCCTCCGACCGTGAAGCTATATCGTCGTCCCGCACATGGTGGCTCTCGAGCCCCTGAGAAAGGCCTGTTCTGGCTGGGGCATCAAGGCCCTGATTGGAAGGCAACTGATCGATGGCCGAGCAGATTCTCTCGAGGTGTTGGGGCATCCATTCGTCGTAGACGTTCTTGGTGAAACGATACGCCGTCCATTTCTCCTTGCCGTCTAGCGCCGTAAAGGAAAAACTATGGATGGGGTGGCGGTAGTACTTGGTGTCCTTTCCATCTATTACTGGGTAGTAACCGTATATTCTTACGGAGCAATGGTCGTGTGTGATGGAGAAGGCGAGAATCTGGCGGTGAAGTTCGCTCTCACGCTCGACAAGGCGGAAGAGCTCGACGACGGCCCGCGCGGCGAGCGTCATGGTATGGGCGTTCTGGCGGTCTGCCGTGTCAAGCGCTGCAGTACCGCACTTTACCTCGCAAGAGAGGAAGGGGAAGTATATAAGGTACGTAGCCATAAAGTAAGACTGGTCGTCAGAAAGCCAGTCGCCAATAAATGGCGAAAGCTTACCGAGTTGATCGTCTGAAAAGGTCTCCCGCCGGAATCCAACCGAATAGTCAGGTTGCGGGCGGGTCCCGGTCAGGGGAATTGAGCTGTTCCATCCTTCGTTAAGACTCTCGATCAAACAGTTGAGCTTTGTAGCGCCGTGGGTAGCGAGAATTTCCGCCGAGGGTACGATTAAAGGGGTGATATCGCGGATGATTCTGGCCTCGTTCCTATCTTCCACCCTCCGACAGGTCGACCTGAAAACATCATCGCCGAATAAAGACTCTTTTGGGATAGTCTGCTTCCTGTCCAGCAGAGCACGACAAAGTGTTTTGCTTGCATTCGCGATGCCCAAGTCGTCCTCATCCATCCAACTGCCCTTGGTCGCGAGAAGGGTCTTGTAGCGTGGGTCTCGGTACGGCGCGCTCTTCTCTTCCCGTGGTCTCTGATCGCTAGCTTGCGTTGAATGGGGCGTTGTCGACGACGAGCCGGCGTCTGATCGCTTCCTCGACGACGACCTCCTCCTCGCAAACAGGCGCTCCATGTCGCACTGCTCGAAGAGTTCTTGCGACCACCGGCCCTGCCGAACCCAAAAAGCAACGGGATCTACTGGATCTTCGGCGTCCCCCTGTGCCGCCTCTTCAGTTGTCTCTTGGGCGGAATTTCTGCGGATCGATCGTCGACGCTTCTTGGGAGACGCTTCTTGGCGAGTCGGCTTGAGTGGATCGGTACCAGCGCGTCGTCGTTTCCGGGGTCTGGGTACAGGAGAAGTCGGGGGAGGCGCGTCAGACGATTCGGCGGGCTCTGCGGTCCCCGCTCCAAGACCATCGAGGCGCGCGCTTCGACGGACCCGGGAGCGGGAAGGCCGGTTTCCTGCGAAGGGTCAGCGACCGCAACGCTGAGCCTGTGGACTGGTGAACGCACCAGGGGGGGTTCGAGTTTGGGGCATATTGATTGGAAAGGGGGGCGGGGGAAGGGGGGTTGAGAAGCCGTGGGTTGCGCTCGGGAAGATATACGCGGCTTGCGGTGCTGTATGGCGGGGCTGGAGAGAGATGATTCGCATGGGAAACGCCCGCTGATGACTAACGGCTCAACGCGTGGAGGTGGTGCTACCTCCACAAAGCAAGGTCTGATTGGCCAAATCAGCGAATTTGCTAAGACCTGTTAGTGCAGAGGCAGCATCCGCCCAGGCACACCAAGTCCCAGTATAAAATAGCGCAACGTAAAATCAACGCTCAATTGCGAGCCAGTATTTCTAATTATTATTAATCTAACCATCACCAGAATTTTTTCTTATATTATATAGTTGGTTTACACCTGCTATTACAAGTTGGGGACTTGATCGAGTCAAACTGCTATTATCGCTCAAGGGGGTGTAACTTCCCGATTGGGCGATATACTAACTAGACCTGGATAGCCTCTGCCATGGGAGTAGCCCGTACGGGGATGCCTCAAGTCGTCGGAAAAACTCTGGGGTCTAGTGCGTCGACATCGTCGCAGAAGAATCGGCAGTAGCGGCAGCAACCACGGCAGCTAGAGAGTCTGAAATCTGTGAAAAGCTGCTTGGGGGGTTTGCAAGTGCCCAGTTCTCCACAGCTGAAGAGTCGACGGAGCATCAACAGAGGTGCGCAAGGCAGAATGCAGCATGGATATGGTGCGGACACGGAGAGATTGGGCTTCTCGAGAGGTACGTGGATGACATTCGCAACCCTGGCGCCAGCAGCAAGCCCCCGGCTGCCCAGGGCGAAAAGATGAAAGCAAGCAGAATTCGATTCGTAGCGGGAGCACGCGTTGTCACTTTGAGTGCTACTTACTTGGCTTGTGACAGGCCGAAAACCTTCAGTGGCGCTGTCGTGTGAGCATCGTCGTCAAAACCGACTGGGCGCCGGCAAACTTTGATCGTAGCGCAAACTCTAATGGCTCCACAATGATGCCCCGTGAAAATCACTTTTTGTCTTCTTCTCTTTTCCATCTCAACTTCAACTCCCATCGCTACGTTTGTGATCAAGCGATCGTCACCCTCTCCACCTCAAACGACAGTTTCCGCGTATCCTCTTCATCCCACGACCTTCTTTCAAACTCCACCAGCACCGCTCGCACACGCCAATTTGTATCCGTTCGCTTTCCAACCTCCTCCCACATGGCCGCAAACGTATCGGGATCATGCTTGAAAATCTCCTTTCCTCTCGCTGGCACCGCCTTTCCCTTTAAGCTTCCCACGCTCTGTCCAACAACCATCACTCCTTTCTCATCCCTCAACAACTCCACTGCCCTCTCGCAAGCACGCACTTGTCCTTCCCAATCCCAAATATGTAGCACCATGCCCAGCTGGATGATCCCAAATGTTCTCGCCAGACTTTTCATCTCTTCATTATCCCGATCAAGTAAATCACCACGCATAAACTTGACACCGCTCAGCTTATCTCGATCCCCGAAAAACTCAAATCCAATATCAAGAAACGCCCCCTCCTTTTCTAATCCGAATAGATTCTCCGCTGGAGCGCCATCATGGATCAGCGCGCGGAGATCCTGGGCCATACAACAGCCTACATCGAGAAAGCGGTCTCCATCTTGTATACGGGAAAGGATGGTTTGGTAACGTAGCTGTCGACGGAGAGAGAGGTCGAGAAAGCGGAATTGGCCAATGCATGGCCAGGGGAAGATATCCCACAGTTTATCGCGCTGCACATCACGAGGGGGAAAGGGGATGTCAGTTAAATTACCTATCTGGGAGGTACAATGAAAAAGGAGAGAGAGAGAAAAGGGGGGCTAACCACGGCAATGATTCTAGAAAGGACTTTTTCCGAAGGGATCCCGCTATATTCTTGGAGGAGAGTGCGGATAGCTTCGTCGACGGTTTCGAGGGGCGGGTCGTACCATCCGACAGAGCGGTCTTTACTTCCAATCTGGTTGGCGGGTATGTCTGACATTGTTTTCCTACCTACCTATTTACCTTGCTCAGATGTCGGTGAGTGAGGGTGAATGTTCAGTGGTTGAATTTCAAGACGGTACGGCTTGGAATTATCCCCGGGGATAAGGGGGATGGGGGATGAAATCAAATTGCTAACCCCGGAGAGTTTGGAGCTCGGAAAGCATTTCGCTGTGCTGTAAGTAAGGAACTTGGTTTGCATATTTTCCACTATGCATGGAAGGGTTGTACCCCGGGTGTACCCCTGGTGGGCGGGCGGGCGGGTGGGTGTGCCCTGCAGATGCACGCTTGACAAGGTCTGGTCCGAGCCAGTGGCGTTATTTGGGAGCGATGTTGGTTCCAGAATGGCATCCTCCGGCCCCGTATTGCTGCAGTGGCCTTGACCTTTTGAGGCAGGGATGGGTAGGTCTGAACTACAGGAGGATCGAACAACGCCCGCTGTTCACCCGAGGCATTCCCATTCCCCGGATCCTGCGTCATGGGTGGTGCTGCGACAGAACATTTGATGGGATGATTTTTGGGACAAGTTTGGTTTGACACTGATGAAGATGTCAAATAGAAAGGCTGAATCGCTGTGATGGACAGTGGAGAACCCAGCACTTGTAGTTCAAAACACAGATAGGATAGCAACTCCAAATTCTCTCAACGACTCTCACTCTACTTACTTACATGCATGTAAAGTGAGGAGTTAGAACCCATGATCTTCCGGCCCCTTGGCCAAAACATGGAGACCGTCTTCCGACTGGGAAGTTCCCCATGGTGACCATTTACGAATCTGGTGGCCCCAAACCATGAGCACGACAAGAAACAGAAACGCCACAATGCTGAAAAACGCCTGCATCCCGTAAACCCAACCGATGCCCACCGCCGCAATCCAATCGTTGATGTAGAAATTAATGGACAAGCCCAGGAACAACCGCATGCTGTTGAGCACCAGCGTCGCCTCTACCGTGTGCGTGCGGAAGCATTCGCAAATGTAGTTTACCGTGACGGGGATACTCACCAGCGACCCTATTGTGACGAAAAACTGACCGAGCGCATTTACGAACCAGTGTAGTCGGTAGTGCATGGCCACGCCGACGAGCCCCAGGCCCAACGGCATGAGCAACCCATTGGTCAGCCACAGCGCATGGAGACGATATTCGGGCTTCCAGATGCCTTGTTTGTTGCGAGAGACCAACCACATGGGTATGCGATCGCTGAAAAAATGTCCATATAGTAAACCCACGAGAAAGCCGACCCAGTGGATAAACGTAAACGCCGCGTTTTGCGTCACGTTCCACCCGTAGATTCCGCCGAACCGAATCGGCGTTTGCAGCCAGACTGGGGTAAGGGCGTTGAGCGCAACGTAGAAGCCAAAGGAGATGGTGTCGAAGCCGGCGATTATGAGCAGAACGGGGGCGATGCCGATTTTGAATGGGGTGATGGCGATTTTGAGCTAAACAATCAGTAAAACTCACTAGAGACAAAAAAAGATAGAGAAAGAGAAAGAGAGAGAGAGAGAGAGAGAAGATACGCACAGTGTGTTTCCAGGTAGTTGGCGCTGCGACTTTTGTTCCCGGCAAAAACGTATCAATGCGATTCCTCACCCAACTTTCCTCTTTACTTTCGTCAAAGGGCACACCTCGGTCAAAATATGTCTCTTCCAGAAACAACACCACCATGATAATACTAAACCCCGTCAGCGCAATGGACCACCAATATTCGACCGGCCAGGATCGACCATTGGCAGCGACAAAGCCTCCAAATGTCGGACCGGCCGAAGCGCCAAAGTTGAGAGCCAAATGGAGGACGGTAAATGCTCTCCCTCGCTGATGCAGGAAATACAAATCGACGAGATAGCGAGGACCGAGTAACCCGACGGTAACACCGAAAAAGGCGGAAAAGTACCGAGATACTAGATACGCCGCGTACTGGTCCGGTCGGGTCATGAGCGGTGCCCAGATCTGCGCGACAAGCTGTCCGACTAGCGTCCAGAGGATGACGGATGAACGACCAAATTTGTTGGAGAGCGGCCACCAGAGATATCCGCCGGTAGCCAGACCCGCTGAGGCAGCCGAGTTCTGAACGGAACCTGTCAGTCGGCAAAGAAAAAAAAAGAAGAAGAAATGAAAAGGCGAGGGGATAGGGTAAGGACGTACAAAATAAGTGATCTGCACCGGCGTCTTGCCATACAAGGCCGCTTGTTCCTGGATATTCAACTGGCCGACAAAGGGGGCGGAAAACCCCGTAAACATGGCGAGGAACAACACGGCGACCACCTTGGCTTTGCGGCGCGACGTCCAGTTCTGTTTTTTTCCATTAGCATTGAATCCAGTCAGCTTCCGTGACTTCCGTGACTTCTGACTGTGTAAAGTATATGTAGGTGGCCTGACTGTGGCCGGCTCTCAAAAATGAAGAATGGGGTGACTTACCAGCGGGTCGCGCGGACTGTTCGACGGCTGCGGGATGAGGATGATTCCGCTTTCGGATTTTTTGGCGCAGCTCACAAACCCGTGCGGCGTCGTCGTCTCACCGGCCGAAGCGGTTTCCACCTCCTCCTTTAGTTGGACGCTGCCGCCCCCGGAAGGTTTTTCGCTACTGCCATTGCCGTTGCCGTTGACGGGCTCGGCACCCGCATCGGCCGGCGTGGCGGGGCTTTCGTTCCCAGCGGCCATGATTACTCGGCACTTATCTCGGTCCTATCCGTTCGTGGATTTGATCTGATCACGGCCGTGTGGGGTGTGGGGTAGAGATAGGTAATATGATCGGCGATAATAAAGTAAGAGGGGATGGGGATGAGCGGACGGCGATGACAAAAACAAGTGACCCAAAAGTTGAGTCGATGGGTTTGGTTGTAACCACGGATCAATGCGGATGTGAATGCCAACTGCGCAGTGCAGTGCGATGCATGAAACTGACTTGGTTGGATTGGATGCGGGCGCTGACTGGCTCCGTCACAAAAAAGACACTCAGTCTGACTGACTCCCTCCACAGAAGACGGTGAGATAGGCAGGAGGTAAGAAAGCGGAAGGAGATAAAAAAACAGCAGGATGAAGTACTCCTTTCACTTGGCCCCGACAGATGGAGATTCAACAGGGTTAAGCCTGTCAAGCGCTCATAGTTTCGATATTGGATAGGTTGCAGCTGCAGATGCTGGGGTCTTTTTTCTTGATGTTGATGGGATGGGGGAGCTGGAATGGGTGAAGGTAGACGCGTCCGTGCAACAGCAGGCATTCGGACATAACGGGAAACAGCAACAAGCAAGAAAGGACCAACAAAAAATAGTTACTGGGGTGTAACATTGGCGAAATTACAAAGCTCCCTGTCCTCCTGCAGAAAAACAGTTCCTGGGAATTTCCCTCCATGGGTGCGATGTCTTGTTCGATTTTTTTTTTCTTTCTTTTTTTTTTCTTTCTTTTTTTTTTCTTTACGACGGCGCAGTGAAGCGGCGCGGAGAGTTCTAGGCTCGGCATTTGCTTCGTTTCTGAGTGCTTTTGGTCCAGTCCAGCCTACCAATGCCTAACTTCGTAATGGCGCTAGCGTTGTTTTGCGCTGAGATCGACCACATTAGTGGGGTGCACAGCACAGCACCTCCGCCCGGGGAAAAGTGTGGGGAGATGACATGCACCTTGGGAATAAATAGGCCTTCACCAAAAGTCCCAAAAAAAAATCGCCTTCTTCTGCAACTTAACAATTCCTCCCATATCAACAGCATACGACACACTTGTTCCAGAACTTTGCAGTGAGTAAATACAAGGGCAGCACCGGGGAATGCATCCGAGGCCCTGTCGGATCTATGCATGAGACGCGCGATGCCGCACGATGCGATTGGATGATGGTCTGCCGGATGGTACGGCGAACCAACACTCCAAAAGAAATAGCAGGATCCGGTTATGCATGACGGGTCGAGCTGTGCCGTGGGGGAGTCAAGTCGAAGGAAGTCGTTGGGTCAAGCATGGTCAAGCTCAACGCTAAAACTCACTAGCCATTCACTAAGAGTTGGGGTCACTAGGGGTGACTTGCAGGCGCAAATGATGCCAACGCCCGCCGGCAGCCAGCTAGTTCACTCTTGTGTTTCCTTGACTAGATATCGGTGCCACCATTGCTTGAGTGTAAAAATCAGAGATCAGAATATACCGTGTTGGAACTTTCTGCGCTAGCACATCTGTCTTCTCACGTCTGGTCAAGTCTGGTCAAGTCTGGTCGAGTCTGGTCGAGCCTGGTCGAGTCTGGTCGAGTCAGCTCACCTCACACCTCACACCTCACATACTTCACAAAGTCCAATCATAACTCTCCAAAGCCTAGGTGAACCAACCACCCAGACAGACAGAAAGTACAAAAAAAAAGTGAGAAATGCTTTGGATGCAGCTTACTGGGATAACCCAGTCTTCTTCTTCTTCCGTGCCGTCTCGGAATAAACCTTGTCAAGACCCGAGGGGGGGACCTCCTCTCGAATTGATTCGATCCTCCTCAGTGTGTTGGGGCCTCCAGATGCTGGTCGGATCTGTGTCCAGGCCTTTGATTTGATTTGATACGCGGGAATCTCCGCCAGCCATTGAAACCTAGGGTAAGTAAGGTAGGTTACCAGGTATTTTTTTCACGCCAAGAAGACGAAGGATGAGATTCCATCACCCTTGGCTTTTGATCAGGATTCCAAGCTCAACAGCCACTGACAGCCTTCTTTCTTGGGTCAGTGGATCTGGGGTTTTTTTCTTCTCCTCAGGATTCAGGATGGACCAGTGGCTGGCTGGCTGGCTGACTGGCTCGCTGAACCGTTGAAACAGACACGGTGCACACACGTCTGTCTGGTTATTCCCTGACAAATTACCTATCTTTCAAAAGATCATTCGACATTTATTTGTCTGGTTCATGTTTGCCATACTCGATAGAGTAGGTGGTCGTCGTGTTCGACACTCGATAACATGTTCAGTTAGGCCCCGGCTGCTGTTGTTAAGCTGTTAAGCTAGCCGTCGCCCACTCCCCACTCAAGCTCTCTCTGTTGAATTTTTTTTTTTTCCTCCCTGCCAGTCAGCATCTTATTCCGACAGTCAGAGCCAGACCAGATCACCGACGATCGATCGATCGACACAGACATGGACAAATTAAGCTCTAGCCTCCTTGCGAGGGCGGCGACGGCGACAACCTGTCCCCCCGACGACCCTGAGGATGTTCGTGCTCGACAACTGTACGCGTTTATCCCAACCGTCATCATCATGACGCTTTCCGTCGCGACCTATCTGCTCCGACTATACTGCCGACGAATCACGGGTCAGAAATTCTGGTGGGACGACTGGCTCATGGGTCTCGGCGTGTTTTTTAGTCTCGAACCCGCCATCTGCGAGCTGCTCTTGGTATCGAACGGGTTGGGGCATCATATCTGTAACCTCTCTCCGGATACAGCGAAACGGTTTGCCGTTGTGCGTTCTTGTCCCCAAAAAAAAAAAAGTGTTGTTCCAGCTAATCATTGGTAAATAATCTAGATCGCCTGGGCACTACAACGAGCCAACCAGCCGACGCTGGTCTGCATCAAACTTTCGATAGTGCTATTCTACATGCGCATCTTTTCGGCGACGCGGAAATTCCGCATTGCCGCGCATTGTGTCAACGCCTACAACATTTGCTGGGGCATCGCCACTTTTATCATCAACCTGACCGTGTGTACGCCCATTGCCTTTTACTACGACAAGACCATCCCCGGCGGCGGCACCTGTCGGAACCAGGCGATTTCGGGCTCCGTCAACGGCGGGCTCTCCCTGCTGGGGGATATCTTTGTGCTTTGTCTCCCGATCCCAGTGATTTGGGGTCTAAAAGTGGATATGCGTCGCCGCATCGGTATCATTTGCGTTTTCTTGCTCGGAATCTTTGTTTGCGTCGCCAGCATCATCCGCATCACCGAGCTCGTCAAGTTCACCCCCTCGGACCCGTCCTACACCCAGGGCTACGCGAGTACCTGGACGACGCTCGAGCAAGGCGTTGCTGCCGTCAGCGGGAATTTACCTCTGCTCATGCCGTTGTTTGACAGGTGTTTCCGAAGACGGGGGACGACGACGCAAGGCCATTACGAGAACGGAAGCAATACCCACACCACCAGCCACAGCCACAGCAAAGGAAACAAGTCCAACAACAAAAACAACATGGGGATATCGTCCGGAGCAGGAGGAGAGTCCAACTTGAAAAAGTTCAGCCCGGAAAGTCCGGATCTGACCTTCCACGTACACGATGATCCAGAGGAAAGAGTTCATGTTATTGATGTTTCGGCGGGACATACACATGAAGAGCCAGCCGCCGCACATACGTTTTATAAATTAAGTGATGAGGAGTCCCAATCTCATGCTCACAGTGCGGATGGAACGTGGATTGAGATGGATGATTCGGATAAGGTGGTTTTGGTCAAGACTTGACCTGACTTGACTTGGGTTACAGTGCAGTGGAATGTCTACCTGAGGAATAGCTCTACTTAGTCGAGGATATCCAGGGGGGGGTTGTATTTTGTGGAGTCAGTGGTAGTGTAGGATAATAGGCTGTATGATCGTATGGACGGTGACGGTGGAATCAGCCATACCAATTTGACGCGACCCTGAACACGCGATAACTCGCACATCCCCGCCATCAATCCGACCGCTTTGATGTCGCTGTTGAATATCCATATATACCTACTGCTAAACATTCATCAAGCTCATCAAGTCCCACGGTAATAAACTTTCAGGGGTTGTTTTTTTTTTTAGGGGGGGGGGGGGGGGGGGTCTTGCACTAACAATTATCTCAGGGGCTAGCCTGGACTGTGCACTGTTTTGCGCTTTCCGAGGTCGAAATTTGGCAACAGCACTGAATAGCTACCTATCTAGGTATTCGTACGTTGTCACCTAGCCTAGCTTGGCTGATCGCTTCTCGGGAGCTTATTCGTGCACGTATCCCCCCGGTCGCATCCTGACGCATTCTTGTCCCCCTCTCCCCGAAAGAATTGTGATGATCCCGAGACATTGGACAGTGGGGCACCAGACTGATCGCCATGCCAGCTTGGTGGTGATCGGCGCCGACGACGCTGTTGATTGGGGAAATCACCAGCCGGACGCTGAAATGAGAATTAGTGCCCATGCGTAGCACCGCGCGGGTCCGGTGGGCGGTGATGCCTGACGCTTTGTTCTGTCTTTTCGATAGATTAAAGTTGTCGTCCTCGCTCGCTGCCCATGTCCAGCGTTGGTTTGCATCAATCTTGCGGATTGTCGACTCCAAACCAACATCATGATGTTGCCAACCATGGTTCCCTCGCTGCTCGCCGTGCTAGCCTTTGCCGGCATATCGCTATCCCAAGAACCGGTTCGCGATCTGGTCAGCCGTCGTCTCACCGAGTATTTGCTCCCAATCACAACGCAGACGCACGAAATTGCCCATGTCCCCGGCTCCAAATTCCTGCTCGTCTCGCAAATGTCCAACAGCCACCTCGTCAAGATCGAAATCGACCCCGCCACGGAACAGCCTATGGCCTACCAATCCTTTCCCATGGGCCAAAGTAACGAATCCGGACTCCACGGCCTCTGGACCTCGACCGCTTTCCCGGGAAAAGTCTGGACGTCCCTCCAACGCGAGAACAAACTCCTCCTCATCGACCCTGGCCACACCACCCTCAGCGACAAACCCACCATTCTGCGAACCGTCGATATCCCCGAACCGGGAAATGGACCGCACTGCGTTTTTGAGATAAACGGCCGCCTCTGGGCCGGTCTGAAGGACCCCTCCCCATCCACAGGGAAATACTATGCTTTTTCTGCGTCGCTATCCAACACCTCGGACGGGACTCTTTATGAAACCCTTCCTTCCCCGGTATTTATCCAACAATACCCCGGAACAGACCTCATATACGTAACGCAGGATACTGCCTCCTCCATCATGCGTATTGACCTCTCTTCTGGTAAGACCAGCCAGATTGCGATTCCGACTAGTGTGGGGGTAAATCCCGTAGGCATGACCACCGTTGCCACCGGTCCGCTAAAAGGGCTGTGGTTCACGCTATCGGGGAACGCGACAGGCGGAACGGGGACGTTTGGTCGTATCACGGAATCGGGAGAGCTTCAGTTCTTTAAGCTAAAGACTCCATGGGTTGCGGCCGCCGGACTTTTGCATCTAGCGGATGCGTCGACAGAAGACGGTGGACCTGCGCTGTGGCTTTTGGGGACTTCCTTGTTGAGCGCGGCCTCGCCAGATGCGCTGATCTGGGTGGGGTTCGATGATAAAGGGGTGGACGTGGTAGGGGAGGAGGCTGTGGCGCTAGGATCACAGGGTTCGTGGGCGCATCGGGTGGTGGTGCTGGAGAAAACAGTAGTGGCCACAGAGTTGGGGGCGTTTACGTTGGCGCAATTGGGGTATAAGGGGACAGCAGCGGGGAGGTGGTTGCCGGCGGTGATGGGGTCGGGGTAGTCTGTACGGGGTTGTTTGTTCTCTCTCTAGATAGGAAATGAAAGAGTGATCTTGGAACAGTTTCCAACTTGTTTCGAGCCGAAGTAAGCCAGAATTACCAGTGACTGCTCCCAGTCCCACACCAAGTGTCCCTGGTCCATTCAACACCAACACACGTTATCCGCTATGCCTCACCGCCTCGGTCCCTCAGCCGACGGATAGTTGACGCTCTGGTACACAGCATACATATCAACGCTCGTGAAAGGTGAGAGTGCAGTCCGGACTGCACGTTTGCTTGGCTCGATGTGTATCCAAACTGGTTGTTCATAGCCCCATCCGCGAGTAAAACTCCCTTTTTGCAAATGCGCTAGAGAAATTAATAAGCTTTCTGGGGATAATGGGGGGGTCATAGTCTGCCATGAAGTCTGGTGGAGGATCAGAAAGACGGTGATAGTGCAAGAAAGGCGGAATGACAATGGTATATGCCTCGGCCAGGTCATGCACCATCCCCTCCTCTACCATCTCCAAGGCGAGCATCTCAAAGACAGTGTTTGTGCACGCCCGTGGTGTTCTTGTTGGGGCGGTCGTGTTGTTAGCCGAGGCTGCCAGATAGTAGGGCCGAGCTGGACTGGTAATCTCCTCGACGCCGGAAGCTATTGTGAGGAGAAAAAGCGATACAATTTCGAGCGCGCACTGGGACGCGAGATTTGATTCTGGGTGACCATGGATGTAGGGTTCCAACCCAGCGTCCTTGGTCTCGCATAGAACGGGACTAGGGTTGCTCCTTTAGTGATGATACCCAACATGCAGGACGGAGGTTGAACTGGGCGGGGGGAGGAAGAAATCCAAGCTTACTGTGCAGGGCGAGATAGAAATGCCCCAAAGACTGGGAAGTGATCAAATGCCGTGTCGCGAGGCCCTTGTTCGATTTGGTATCCATCGACACTCTTACCGAGCTTGACAGCAGTTCCCAGCCACCATTGCATCATTGCCACGGTGTGAACACGCATAGACACGTTAGGGCCACTGATACCCACAACACGGGCGTAGATAAAATTGGACAGGACGGTCGGGATATCTGGGGGTGCATCGCTGGTGCGGGTCCATAGCATGTCATCTGCCAAAGCATGTAGCCAGAGAGAGAGAATGCTGAACATGCGCTCGCCGTCTTCGAATGCCCAATTTGAGATTTTCGGCGCGGCGTCGTTGCTTCGAACATGATAGTGAACGTTATTGATAATCTGAGCATTAGATTGATGACCCCCACCAACATTTATGGTGTTGTTCCTTTCGGTGTCGCTGACATCAGGTCCAATGCCATGATCATCACCACCGCCTTCAATTCCCTGCTCGGTGCTATCATTATCGTGATCCAGGCGTCTAAGCGTCAGATATACTCTTCGTTCCTCCCAAGGAGTAGTGCGTGACGTCCTGAAGAGAGATGGAATGGACCACAGGAATGTCGGCTGGAGCGCTGGGGAAATTCCCTGCTTCCATCTCAGCTCACTGTCCGTGAAGCTTGATAGTCTCCCCAGTATTCTTTCAATAGTGCGAACTAACCTGTCGGCTATCACGCCGACCTGGTCCGGATCAGGCATCAACCTGGATATGCTAGCGTGAAGTTCAATTTCTTCCCGCACCCTCCTGGCGCCGTCGTCCAGGTCGGACGGTGACGCCTCCACGAGTCGCAGGGGAAGGGAACTCGGTTGTCTCGTCAAGGCATCAAAGGTTGGCACCCACCAGCCGGGTGACGACCTATCCGCAGTAGATCTTATAGTCGGGCCCTTTGGGTGTCGGGTGGAAGAAAAAAGACCGACAAGCGAGGAGACCCAAGATTTTGGAGTCGACTTTCAGGAGGGGTTACCGGCCTTCCGCTTCTCATACTCCAATCGAGCCTGGTGTTGCAGCATCATCGTGAGCCAGGAGATTTCATGTCCTTCCCGGACTTTGCAACAAACCGACGACTCGGCAAGCCCTCGTCTTACAAACGCACGCGCGGCCGTCATTATCAAGGTGACTCCGAGCTGGATGATGGTTGCGGACCAATGTAATGCACGAAGGCCGACAAACTGGACGACAAAACCGGCAATCGTCGCGACGGTGGCTACGGCTGCCAAGCCACTGCGAGGAGGTTCAACAGTCAGCACCTCTCATGCAGATATCTGGACGATATAGCGGCGACTTGCCTATAGGTTCTGTTGCCGAGGAGCGACATTCTTAGCTTCAAGTCATCGGGGTGGTTGAATATGACGAAGGATTCGAAGCGGAGGTCACCAATGGTACAAGCCTTTTGCAGCCGAAGAATATGGGAAACCCTCCTGCCATCCAGAGCCTTGGGAGTGAAGACATGCTCTTCAGTGATACCTTCAATGACATGACCGCAACCCATCATTCCCCCTATGACCAGCAGAGTACCAGTGAAGAAGCAGGGATATCCGTATGAAGGCACCGGCGAGCCTGCCTTATCCCACTTCCAGTAGTAGGCCCCGAGCGCTGGGATGATGATGGCAGTGGCCTGCAGCAAGACGCCAGTGGCAGCAAATGCCCAAAGCTCGGCGGACGACGCGGTTGAGTTTTTTACACATGGAGCAAGGTTGGGAGCCGCGTTAGTCAAGCGCGTTAAAACAGTATCATGTTTCATTTGCCGTTGATATTCCGGGGTGCCTTCCCAGTCCAGTAACTCGTTGGGATATGCGGTGGCGAGATCAGAGACGGTCGTATGTTCGGGGCCATCGTCCTGACCAGCATGTTTCTGTGTTGCAACGATCAAGTTCTTCATTCCTTTGGGGTTACCAATCAGCCGTACCACCTCGGTGCCACTCCACATTTCGCAGACGTGATCAGAGGTTGAAGAAAGAAGTTCTTGTTCAGCCGTAGACTTGCTCTCTCTCGCTCTATGGAGGTGTCAGTCTTTATGGAGCTCGCGGCAGCGGCATGGGAAGAGGAAAATACCTTCCCACAATTGCCTTGAGTTGTCTGATACCGCCCACTCTGATTGCGCTTACAATTACAGTCATGATGCCGAGAGGACCCATGGTGAGGAGCACATTGTCAGCCCACCCCATGCTCATGCTAAGGAATTGTTTGATCACTTGTTCTCCAAAAAGTGTCAGAAGAGGCGCAAGATCGCTGAACAGATTGTTCGAAAACTCGTCCCCTGCAAATTCGTTCTCTGCAGTAGCCGGCGCCATGGCTGATGCACTGTTGTCACCTGGGTAGGGCGAGCAGATAGCGGGGCCGAGGTTACGGAAGAGTAGCAGGACGAAGCCAGCATGTCGCGGGGCAGAAGGAGAGGATTTCTTATTCCAGCTGGCGAATTTGTGGATTTCTGCAATAAGTATGCGCCCGAGCGGGGTTTGCAGGAGGCAACGCGCCTTCCTTGTTTGATTCGTGAGAAGCTGGATACCCTCCTCGAAACCAGCCCCTCACGACATGGGTCGTTCTTTCCTGCAATTGGACAGCAACAGGGTGTCCTCTGCAGTTGACGTCTCTTGCTCAAGCCTCAAAACGTCGTCCTGCAGGTCATATTCAAATTTCTAACACACGGAACCTAATGTTCGAAAGGCAACAATGGACGGTGTTGGATCATTAGACTTCACTATCAGCAATTCACAGTGTCGAGATACAGTCTCTGTATGTGCTTTGTAAGCTTTTACGGGTGCTGATGCCCATGTCTTTTCCAGTGACGGTCACGGGTTAGGTTCCACATAGGTGAGCTGGGAGAGCACCCCAACCTGCAAAGCGCCTTCGTCTCCGCTCCCCGAGATGATAGCCTATTCCATAGAAAAGAAATTTGAATCACCACAGCCTTGTCCGAGGAGTCCTCTTGGATTTGGGGTGGACACTCGGTATGTGCCGCGCCGCAGATTCGCGACCTCCAGTACCGTAAAAAGGAGGTTCTCCGAGTGATTCAAAAGGCACTTGTGGATTCGAATCCCCGCACCAAGGCCTCAATCCAGTAAGCCAGTCGAATTTGCAAGCCCGTTGTTTTTTAAGCCACTAGTCAAATAAAGGCTGGCTGGGTTGCTTATTCTGGGCTGCGTAGCTTATTCTGGGAGACCATCAAAGCCTTTGAGCCACTTCGAAAAAGAAGTTATTTACAACCACCTTATTTCCAGCAAGCCATTCAAATACAGCTTACCCAAGGAGCCAATCAACAAGCCAATCAATAAGCCAGTTAGGTAGGTAGGTAGGTAGATAGGTAGGTAGGCCCAGAATTTTGACCACGCTGACAGACAATCCAGGGCACGGCAGCCAATCCAGGGCACGGCAGGTGTGCAAATTCCACCCGGGCCTTCCACTGATCGCTTTTGAACTAACCAATCCATCGCAGGGCTAAAAACAACACCATCGCCATCGCGCGCGCGCGACCAGGGCAATCAGGGCAGTCAGGGTAGTTGATAGTTCTTGCCGTAGAAATAAAGTGGCTCCTTCCTTCCATTGATCTGGCCCCCACGCGTGAGATTCCCCTTATTCAACTAACCTGGCCCCCCTAGTTGATTAGCGTACTCGTTAAAAGGCGTGAGTGCTTCGTCTGGTGAGTGGCTTGCACCCCATAAGTGGTTTAAATTTTGTGAGTGCCATATTTTTAGCGTGCACTATTTATTGCCTTCCACCCTAAGTCACTCATTAGAATAAGGGACCCCCTGAGGGCTGCATGCAGGCCTCAGAAGCCCGGGCTATGAGCGGTACTGTCCAGTCGAGAGCTGCCGAACGCGACGCGGTCCGTGAATGGACTGCATCATACTGTTACATCGTTCAACAGGCAAAGTCTCGAGCGCGAAGCCGACAAACAGCTTATAAATGCACTCATCATTCGACCAAGCCTATCGGCTGCTTCGGATCCGAAACTGGGAGTCGGTGAAATCGGCACTCCAGAAAATGCCGAGGCCGGCTTGCGTTGCAGCCGAGGCCGACGATGCGGGGATCTTTTCTCCTTCTGATACGCGGCTTTGTCACGAGTATTGCCAGTGGGTATATATAGTTTGTCATAGGATGGCAACATCTCAAGTGGAAATGTTGTCATATCCCCTGTGTCGCTTTCGAAACTAAGGACTAGAACAAACCCAGCAGCATTTCAGCAGCAACTCAGCAAACATGGCAATCACCGAAGACAAACCCGCTCGACGTCTCTTCCTCGTTAGCGTCCCCCGTACCGCGTCCAACCTCCTCGTGCGCATCCTGAACGTGCAGAACCAGCCCAACGTCGTGACCAACGAAAAATCAGGCTACTACTTCGTTGACCCCTACATGGGCGCCGCCCACAAAGGCTACTTTACCAAGCCCGTCAGTGACTGGACTCCTGAAGAGAAAGACGAGATGCGTTCTGGCTACCAACAATGCCTCGACACTCTTGAATCCCACAGCGACCGCGCCCGACGTGAAGGCAAAATGGTCTTTACCAAAGAACACGCTTTTTGGTTTGCCAACCCGGCCAACCTCCATCACACCCCCCAGTCCGACTCCGACTCCAACTCCGACAGTCCTCAAGCCCAAGTCCAAGCTCCATTCGCCCTGACCTTCCCCGACATGTATTCCAAACCGGGAACCACGCCGACCTTTTCCACCCACAACAAAACCCTCTTCCCCGACGAATACCTTCACACCTGGCAGTTTGCCTTTCTGATCCGTCACCCGGCATTGACTTGGCCGTCCATGTACCGTGCTCTCCAAGGGCTCGTTAAGCTAGGCAAGCTCGGCGACGGAGGCGCCAATATGAAAGCCGCCGAGGAGGCTAACATGACGTGGAAATGGTCACGGGAACTATACCAGTGGTGTGTGGAGCATCAGCAATCTTCTGCGGCGAACAAGCCCATCATCCTGGATGCGCATGATGTGATTCATCATCCTGAAATCATGCTCAAGTTCTGTGAGGAGACGGGGCTAGACAAGGGAGCATTACAGTTTGAGTGGGAAGGGGGGTTCAAGTTGGGGCACTTGGCTGAGCCGAGTATGGACCTGGCGGTGAATTTTATGACGGCTACGTTGAGATCTTCGAGTGGGATTATCAAGGATAAAGCGCCGGTGGAGGTGGATATTGATCAAGAGGCAGAGAAGTGGAAGGAGGAGTTTGGGAGTGAGGACGGGGCAAAGCTCGAGAAGGCGGTTAGAGAGGCGATGGTGGATTATGAGTATTTGAGAGAGAGGAGGATGAGGGTTTGATGGGGTGATGGATTGGCGGGAAGCAGACTAAGAAACGAGCATGGTTTCTAGCATCACCACTCAGATCACAGAGCCTTGAGAATGAAAGGTCAGAGTTTCATCTCTATTTTCATGCTTCCTACAGGATCGTCAGATTGTCAGAACATCACCCTGCTCCCTGAACCGAGTTATTTCCCTCCATTCAAAGCGTCATGTTCACTTTGCACTCCTGAATAAAGGTGGTGTCCCAAAGTTGCCACTTTTTCCATAGACCTGTTCCGCAGGGAATGTTGGGACCCCGAAAATCTGCAGCTGAAGGTTAGTAACTGTAATCGAGACATTTACGAGTAAGGAGGCGAACTCCTTTAGGTAGACCAGAGGGCCCGGGCGAGGCTGCAGCGGGCGGGGCTGTAGCAGGCGGGGCTGTCGCAGTCGGTGCCTCTGTTCCAGCGCGGCCATCATCCGAGGTAGGCGGTGTCTTGCGTTTATTTTCGCCTGATTTGGGAACCTGCCTGTGAAGCATGGCCAAGGGAATGACGTAGTTGAACTCGTCGAGAGAACGGCCAGAAATGTTAGACAATTGCCTGTGCGAGCGACTCCAACGAAACGAAATGAAACGAGCGGAGGACTAGGGCTATCGGACCTTGATCGAATGCTGCCATCATGGTCAAGAAGGGCACTCCTGCTTCTTGGGCGCGACGCGCAGCCTGGTGTAGCTCCTGGGCCGAAGCTTCTTGGTCGACACTGGGATTCATCTTTCTTGAGTAGGTAACTGGAGTGACGAAAAAAGAAAGAGGCTGTGCTTGAGCTATGCTGGAGTTGAGAGGAAGGTGTAGTCGACGAGACGAGACGAGACGACCAACCGGCGCAAACACCTGCGGGGAGTTCAAAACCGTCGGAAAGGTCTCGGGAGCGATAAAAGAAAGAGGATGTGGATTCAGTCAGGTCGGGACCGAAGATTACCCGCCATCAACCACCTAAATGGCTCAGGGAGGGAAGGTACGTTGGTTAAGTTTCAAGCCGCATCTATTTTGCGCACCTTCCCAAGTTCCAAGTTCCAACTGGTTCGTATCCAGCACCGTCGAGTTCTCTTTGCGCATCAATCATCATCTTTCTCGAATTTGGGTTCGCCCATATTATCTATGTACCTAAGGTGTCGGACCCCATTTCATCTTGATCCCAAAGAAAATCAATTTGATTTCGTTCGATCCTAGCCTAAAATCATGGCAACTCTGCAGGGGCCCTGCCTTTCCTCCTCCCAGCCTCGACTCTGCAAACCCGTTCCTCGGCACTGGATTGCTGAGTTGAAATTCCAAAAGCATTACCATTTTCTTTCGGTGCCTAACCTCGATAGAATCATGTTCAATGATCCAAGGCCAAAGGCAAGAGGAAGGAATTGGTCCTAGGCTAGAGATTCAACACATTGCTATCTTATCAGTAAGTACATATTCAATGCCTCTTTGGGTCACTCCCATTGCACCGTGAACGGCAGTACCTAGCTATTTTACTCATTCAAACACCGCTTACGCTTGGCTGCTTCAAGAGCGCCTTTGAAACTCGCACTCAAAAAAAAAACTACATATTTTCCCAAATGCTTAGCTACCTACCTAGGTACCCGCTTCCCCATCCCAAGTCCAACAACTATATCGCCCGCCAGCATAAGTTGATCTCCCACTGACTTGTCTTGATGGAATGGACTCTTTCAGGTACAGGTTTGGATCAATCCAAGACGCGGAAGATCTGGTCCAAAAGCCGATTAGAGCCATCTATGCCCGGACGGGAGTGCGCTGAACCACAAAAACCTATCATATCCATTACATACCGCATCTGCAAGAACTGTAGATTCGGTAGCGGATAGTCTTTTGGGTTATCTGTCGTCAGCATATATACATCGCCATGCCGGACAAGCCGAGACGAGAACCCTTCGCTGGCTGCAGCTAGGTCCACTCGCTGCAAGGAGACGGGCCAGTCTTGGCTTGCTACATGATATCCGATGAACCTGTCCACCGCTTCAAAACAAATCACCTGGAGATAGAGCTTGTGATCGGGGTCAGTCGGGTGCTCAATCGGGCGAAGCCCAGTCGAACGTTTGGCCAACCAGAACGACTCAACCTGAGGATGGAGAGGTAGAACGTTCCGTATTTCCTGGCCCCGGATCTTGAGATTTTCAATTTGTTTGCACGGCCAGAACAAGCTGAGATCCTCCCAGAGATTGGCGACCTTCATGTTGTCGTTGTCAAGGGTTAGAGCGGCTCGTGAATTGAGAATTGGAACACCTTCAACCCTGGGGAAGTCACCTCCTGTCAAGACGCAGCGCTTGTCGTACCAGAGCGGCACCCTCATTTGCGCTTCTTTTTCAATCATTCCGCGATATATGTTGCCGGAGAATCCGCCGCAGTTCCCCGTACTCCAGGACCAAACACGCCATAGATTCTCGATCCCTTGCATAAACTCGTCTAAGCGTTTGGCGAAAAGGTCCTCCTGAGATCCGCCGCCGACATTGGCGAGTTCATGGTAGATGTTTGTCGACGACGGGTCAAATATGATAAATACCAGCACTGTGAAGCATCCAAAATGGGCTTCCGCCTCTTTCCGGGCTGTTTCTCCTTTCTTTTTCATGATCTGGGCCCTCCTCATTCTGCAGCGTCTGACAGCGTATTCCAGAAAGGGCTGCTTGTGCTTTACCATTTCCTTCAGCAAGGCCTCCTGGTGGCGGGATATGGCTTGTGGTGAGGTCTCATCCTCCATTGTTTCCGATTGGGATTGCCCAGCTGTGGAAGTAGGTTGAAGCGGCGGTGTCCAGCCGTAGGGGCGGCGCCCGATATACTCGCTTTTGATTCTCGGGGTCATCTTGGGCCAGGACAAAACAGTATTTCCGATTGGATACCTAGTAGAAGTACGAGATTGAGTTGTTTGATTTCGTAATGGATGTCGGGTTTTCAACGAGGTCTAGTCTGCACGGTACCAGCCGAAGAACCGTCGTAACATGTAGCTTCAATTTGATAATGTGCTGTTGCTGATGCGGGAGAGGATTTGTTGCCAGGACCCTGAATTGATGCGTGGCACGTTGGGTTTTCGTTCCAGACTGCACCTTCCAAACTCTCGCATGTATCGATGCACGTCAATGTGGCGCCGCCACTTCGAATATGGATATGACAATGAAGCGTGCCTTCCGCGCTTGTTGTACCAGACTGGGGCAGTAAAGGCTAGGTCTAGCCCAATCGTACGCTTGCCTTTCCCTAGGTCAGCCATTGAACGCGATGAGCAAGGGATGCAAGGCTGCTTACTTTGTTTGAGGCCACAGGTAGGCCAGCCGCTGAAGTGGGTAAGGGATGGAAAGAAAGGAGAGAAGGATTTGCTTTTTTCCCATCAACTTGGGGGTATTTATAGGATGGTTAAGGTCTAAGGTTTTCTTAAGTCCTAAGGGGCGTTGAGCGACTCGGGTCAGAGAGTAGGGTGCCACATCTCCAGCTTTATGACCATGGTCGCTAGGCATAGCGTTCGCCGCCCCCTTTCTTTTTCCCCTCCGTTGTTTTTTTTTTTTTTTTTTTTTTTTGC
>Ga0247765_1000731_pt1 | contig 22246 bp, 16 predicted proteins | sample UWRJL106311C6_FD_179949 | JGI IMG/M metagenome (GOLD analysis project Ga0247765, IMG submission 179949) | Plant litter microbial communities from Arlington Agricultural Research Station in Wisconsin, United States - UWRJ-L106-311C-6 | ecosystem: Environmental > Terrestrial > Plant litter >... | reverse complement strand
GGGGGGGATTGATAGGGATGAGGATTGGGATATGAAGGGAAGTTGAGTAGGGTTGTGGGGAGGGGGGTCAGAGAGTGGGAAGGAAGTAAAGGAAAAGAGATTGATGTGAGGGAGATTTAATGGCCCGGTATCAATGAGTGAGTGAGGGAGGGAGCGAGGGTTATGAGAATATGAAAATATGAACGAACGTGAGCTTCCTCCTCGGCGCGGTCAATCAAGTCGTGACGCTCCTCGGCCACTTCATCGGTATATCCTGGGCTGCTCATGATGATTTCTTCTCTTCTTGTGTCTCTCTATCTGTGTGTGTGTGCGTGTGTGCGAAATTCGTTGGTTTGGTTTGGTGGTTTGAAGACTGGACTGGGTGAGAGAAAAGGGAAGAGAAAAAGAAATCCCTCTTGCATTTCCCAGGGAAAAACCCCCAAGATATTTATCATAACATCACCCCATTTTCTCTCTCTCTTTCTTTCTATCTGCCTGTCTGCCTTGTCTAGATGGGATGAGATTGGCAAAACGTTGCGTCAGAGTTGATAAGTGTCGTCATGTCGTCATGCTGATCTCTTCTTTCTCTTTGGCGACTTCCTATCACATATGTTCCCCGGGACAAGGATTTGGTTTGGATTTGATTTGGTTTGACCTGATTTGATGGGGAAAAGGATGGGAAAGAGAGTCAGTCGGCTGATCAAGACGTCACGTCACAGCTAGATCAAAGAAAAAGGGGGGGGGCCAGGGAGGGGTTGCAACACAACACCATTGTCGAATTGTGTCGCAGTGACCCCGCACTCGGATCGGGAGAGATCGGCTTGGATCAGCGGGGCCGACTGGTTTTTTTTTTTTTGGGTAGACATTGGACTTTGGGGGAGGATGGGCGTTGTGTTTACCGTCGGGTTGAGAGGATGCAGTGAGTGATGTGTGTCCGCTGTTGTCGTCATCGCCGTGGTCGCCGTCGTCGTGATGAAGATGGACGTAAATCACAAGGAAAGAAGGCCACCTATGGAACAACTTCGAGCCTTGCGCCTCATGTCCTCTTCGTGGGAGCCACCATACTTGGCGAATACATCACGAAACATTTTCTCAAGAGTCCATGTGCAAAAGCTACTCCATTCATGCTGCCTGCACGGTCAGAAGACATATCACCAGACGAGCCTGGCCTATATAAACCCAGCCCTCCCTCTCCAACTCCGTCTTCCAATGAAAAATTAGACCATTGCAGCTCAGCTGAGGAATTGAGTGCGTTCCGATATATATCCCACAGATGATGGCTCCCAGCCCAACGGCGAAATTCGAACGCCCAGACGCCATCGCTAATAACCCAACAAAAAAAAAAGTCCGTATTCCGACAATGCCCTCTCGCAAGGAACCTCAAGACCTCCTCCTCTCTTCCAAATCTTCAATATATTTGGCGTGTCGCCAGGTCTTCGTCAATGTAGGCCCTTCGCGAGTCCCCCTGTCCATCAGATCTTTTCGGGCAAATCCCCCACGGGACCACGGGTATCCGTTAGAATGAACCCACCACGCCCCCCGAGTCCCCCGGGTATTTAGAAGGGGGATTCCTCATAAGCGGCGAAGACAGGGTCGACGCCAGGGGGGGGAAGATCGAGCGATCCTTCGCGGCGACGCTGGAGGCGCTCAAGGGCCTCGGACTCCATCTTGTCAACTCTGTCCTCGTCTTCTTCGTCGTCTGCTCGTATGAATTGATTAGCGCTGGATGTGAAGAAGGTGGCACTGGACAGCCAAGGAACAAACCCAGGACGTGTGAAGAACGAGCCAAGTCTCCTGCTGTCCGAGGGGAAAGTTGGGGGGATTGAAGCCGAACCAGCACTTACCGGAAAAGAAAAGGAGTTCCGACGGGGATGTGAGCTGGTCAGGGACTGGGGCGGCGACCGGGATCAATGCCAACTTTCGTACTTTCCTGAAGTCGGGGTACCGGGATACGAGCCAGGTTGGGTTGGTATTGACCATGTTGTTCCAGACGACTCTACGGTTTGCGAGACGATCCAGGGCACCCATGCTAATGCCGCCAATGTTGCCAATGTCCCATTTCTTGGACTCCTCCAAGACAAGATCGATCAGACCTAGGAGGCGCTTTTCCTCGCGTGTCGCCGTCTGTGGGATTTTAAGCTGTTTGTGGGCCCTGGCCACGTCCACATACCGCTCTCTCGCTCGCATGACCTGCCTCTAGCAGTTCACGAGACGAAAGCGCACATTGGGAAGCGACGGGGCTTTGATGCCAAGGGATTCGATGACTTCCTTGGACATTTCCTTGCTGGAGAGGCCGAGCTCCCTATGCCAGTGCAGTAGACGGAAGAGAACCGTCAAGTTCGCGACGATGACCTGGTCAGTCGCCGCCACGCCAGGCGCGTAGGGCTCGGCAGTCTCGAGCACCTCCCTGAGCCCTGCATGCTTGGGTCGGTTATGGCCTACCAGCCCGGCGATGGCAAGGTAATGGTTGAAGGAGGGCGCGAGGGATTCCATGCTGCTTCGTGGGTAATTCGAAGGGGGCAGGTGCGGGATGAGAGGAAAGGAAGGCGTGACTGGATGGTAGCGGAGCGGGAGGGGATAACCTTCCCGAGGGAAGCAAAACGTGGCGAGACAAACAAAAGAAAATTGTTCAAGGCGAGAAGTAAAGTAAGGGTTCCGGATGGAATGAATGGTCTGGATCGCGAAGACAAAATTGGTGGTGATGTTCGCTCTGACCGAAGAAGTTGGAAAGTTTTTGTGAAAAGTTGAAAATTTGGAAAGGGCACAAGAATTTAAATACTTTGAGAGGGGGGAGAGCAAGTTCTGGGAAATTTTGGACCGCTTCGCCTGGCAAGTGATCATCTGCCTGGGAACTCGGGAACTTGAAAGTTGGGATGATATCAAATTCAGCTCGGGTGTGGGTCCTCTGGGGTATATGTATCTGATTTTCAGACTGCATTTTAACCAAAGTCACAATTGGCCAGTCACTATCTGGTATAGTGGTAAGCATCTGGCGTATCTCGGCCCACGTAACTGTACATCGTTGGACCAACAGGGGATGTCCGGGCTTGGGGCATCTCTGTGTTCGAATCCAACGGTGGAGTGAGTCTAGGTTCAAGCCCCATTTCAATTTTTTTGCCTTTCTTTTCTTTTCCACTCCATATTCTTCATCCTAGAATGATTTGCTCATGCGATAGGTAGATCGTTGGCGGCATCATGATGGGTGGTCCCGTCTCGGGATCCCCATGATGCAGCTGTTGGCGAGTGGGCTCAGGTTCGAGCCCCAGTTCAGACCTCTTTTTTTGTCATTTGCCTTTTTCAACTTTTACCCACTCTCTGTAATGTGCGACGAATCTGGGCACACGAAATTTCCTTTTCGGATCTTGACCACGTGACGTTGCTCACCCTCTGTGCCAAGGCTGGCCTCTGTTGACAGAGAGGGAGCAGAGGCCAGGGGCACAGAGGTCGGTACGAAGGTAACCATAGTTAGCTAATATAGATAGCCATCATCGTGACCACGATGAGCGTGAGAGATTTCTGTTCCTCATACTAGTATTCAATTGTTCATTTGTGTCACATTGTTCAGACCCGCATCTGCGTTCTTGTGACAACGGCCTACAGTGACATTGAAACCCCCCGTCTGAGAGTGCTAGCTCAGCAAACCGCCTTCGGGTCGCCCACCTTTGCATTGGCGTCCTGCCATACGCTCTGTCTTAACCTATCCAGTCCCTCACAGGCCTGTGTTAGGCGCAGGGGGGTGGGAAAGCAAGGTGGAAGTTGTACAATAAGCTCATCGAACTCCTCTAGGGTTGAGCTTGATACTCAAGGTAGTTTTTTTTTCTTGGCGCTGATCTTCGCAATCCGTACGTTCTCTCTTGGATCATAACCAGGGTCATGATACCGCACCAGGACACAAGACAGAAGTGAGGGAGTAACCTGGCTTAAAGGTAACATCCTGACGTGTTGCCTAAGATTGAGACGTCATACGTAATGTCGGATTACATAATGTGATACTTTATAACATCTCCCACCTTCGCGTCCTCTTAACCCCTTCGCCATTCATCATACCGTGGATATAGCAGTCCCCTAGGAACTCCCATGTGCCCTTCTTCCCCAGCGGACGCAGAATAAATGGAACCACTCCCCCACGCAACACGACAGCCTCGTCGCCCTTTCGCGCTTCCTCCGGCACGAATCCGATCCATCCGCTGCTGAGGGTCGTAAACGCCCGACCCTGGTTGTCCGACACCTTATTGAGGTAACGCTCCATCCGTGATTTCACCTCCCTGACGTTATCTGTCACAATCTTCCTGACGCCGTCTCTCTCAGTGTTCCGGGCACTGCAGTCACCTAGTGCCGGGTCCAGAGAGTTGTCCAACCATGACCTGGTAGCATTTCCTGACCTCCCAGGTTCATGCACTGGCATGCACAGTCCTTTGGGTGCCCCACCTGGGGTAGATATTTTAAGACGGGCGTGGCAGATGAGGCTGGTTAGCTCCTCCTCCTTCGCTGGCATCACGCCCCCTCCTTATCTTAGTGTTGAAATGGTGAATGGTCCGCCAAAAGGAATAGTGTAGCTTGCCGGGTCCGTACGCCCGTGAGATCCGGGGATGGGCGCGCGCTCTATTGTACCACAGATTATGCGCTTCTATAAGAGGCTGGTATCCTGATCAGGTGTTCCAGTTTTTCTCTCGCCCATGGGTAGTACCTGATGTTGAACGGTTTCGAACTTTGGGGGACGCTAAGTTCACCTTCAAGCGGCTGCGGGACTCGGTAGACTTCGTCGATCGTACCCACCGGGACACCAGGCAGTAAGAGAGTATCTGGAAGAGCACCAGTGGGCGCCGCTCTGACCCGCTTTTCAGTTGAAACAGAGAAATGGGGGTTGGGATAACATATCATGATGCGGGGAACTATGGCAAGTATGTAGCGCAGGACCCCTTTGTGGCAGGATGGCGCGAATCAGAGGTTCACGCCGTCGATGACCATAGCCTCATCCGTGCCGCGGGAGGCTTTGCTTGACGTTTTGTTATCCTCTGTCCCTGTGGCCGTGGATCCCAATGTAGTGTTCAGCGCGAAAGAGTTGTAGTGAAGCGCAGCCCAGCAAAGCAAGGCACTCCATTGGAACTTGTTGAGCTGTCGCAGGCTGCCCAAGATTTGTCCATCATGTCTGCAGACCGGAGGCCCGAACGGAACCCCCAGTCGTTCCGGCGTTAACCTGGAAGGGGAATCAGAGCAAGCACTCTTCCGGCTCTGCCACTAATCTCAGTGAGCAGCTCGATCTGGATGTTGCCACAGCGACAAGACCTGTGATGCCTTGCAGGCGGGACGCCCTACTCCACACTGATCGTTTCGAGCTCGCTCACGTTATCGGACGCTGCGGCGACTCGTGTGAAGGATCTAAAGCAGGAGAAGTGTAAGCCGATAGAGCGAATAATCGACCATCATGGTTCGCCGGTCGTGAATAGTATGTTGCTACTCAAAGCCACATACGGCCCGGGCGTCGACCAAAAGTTGTCCCTGCAGCGGGCGGACTCGGTGCTCTGCTGTGGCAGCCGTGCCACAGCGCCCACAGAAGCTGACGCCTTAGTACTTCAGGAGGCTCCCATCGTCTCTCACATTATGAATGTTCCAGGGGTGAGCGCAGCCAGACGTTTCCCTGCTTGGTGCAGAGCGTGCAGGAGCAGATGACGGCATCATCAGGCCTCACCGAGATTTCGAGCCGGAAGGGTGGCCACAATGGCAATTTCCCCGGAGCGGGCCCGAGTGCAACATGGTGTCTGTCTGTTGGAAGACGAATGGTTCTTTTGCCTGGATCCGACTTAGTAGTCGCTGTGAGAAATCCCGGGCGAACGTTACCGCACGCCTGCGATCATGTTGACCTGTTGGTTTTGTTGTCGTCAGGCGGCGTAACGCGAATTAAGAAGGTGTGATAAAAACGGCTTTTGCCGTCCCCGTCCGGTAAAGGCCTGGCTCGGTGAAGGTACCTTACCTTACCTACCTACCTGGGTATTGGCCCCATGATATGCTCCTATTCTACCTACCTACCTACCTACCTATGTGAGAATGGACATAACGCATTAGCGAGGCAGAAGTAGGGGCATTCGTTTCGCAAGCACTTCATTGAAGAATCCTTCTTCGACGGCTCCGGGCGTCACCTTCACGAATGAGCTTCCTCGACAAATGGGCCGCACGAGCTGGAAACTGAACTGGGCGCGCAGAAACGCAAATGGACATGGGCAATGTGTGAGCAGCCAATCAGATGCAGTAAATTTAAGTGTTTTACGCGGCGAGCAGACACGCGCAGACGGGGTCATAGACTGATTGAAGGCAGGAAAGCGAACGAGAGGGGATGGAGAATGAAGATAAGGATACAGGTTTTCTGTCTCTCTTAACTTGTGCGCAAAAATCTGTCATATTGAAGCCGTCACCAGCTCGCTCTGTGCCTGCTGGTTGTCACGGCGCCCAGAACCACAAGGACATTTGCAAGGTGTCAGGAGCCGTTTCTTTGATAAAGATCTGGGTGGAACTATGCGCGGACCGCCAATGGAACCTTGACCTTGGGCTAGGTGAATTTGGAGCTTGCTCTTGGTACCATCTCGAAACCTCTAGGTGTGCATCGTTGCAACTTGCAACGAATCTCCCCAGTCCGCGAACTCCAAGATGTCGGCGCAGATTAATCTCTCCAACATGGTTAGTTTCAGCTGCTTCCTTGTCTCCCTCATCTTTCTATGATCCTATGATCCGCCCGGCACAAGCGTGCACTGAGCGCAAGGCGGCAGCGCGCAAGAGGCTTCAGATGTAATCGGGCGCTGATATTCACCTGCAGGTTCTTCAGGATGCTGCCATCTCCACGGTCTCCAGTGAAACGATTGCCGTCCAAGCAGTCCTGGAACTTCAAAAGGTTGCCAAACCCCAGCGCCTTCAACAAATCCTTGCGTCTCTACACTACCTCCTCACATTCAATATCGAGGCTCGGGACTACTACTTTATCGTTGATCCGATCGACCGCGCAATCCTCACAGGCTGTCGCATTGGGCAACTCGAGCAGCTTATCAACCGGGCTACTAACGGTACCGTCCAAGTGGTATGTATATCTTTGCTCTTCAGCCCATAGCCGCAGCGCAGCAGCTAACCCTTGGGGATTCTGCAGCACTACCTTCCTGAAACAGGCGAAATGACCATCAGCACCCTCTCAGGATCTCTCTACCAGTTCCTCCTCTATGCGGTGACTTTTGCAGTTAAGGAAAACATTGCCGGAACACCTGGTTTCGAGATGAGCCAGGTTCGCGAGCTCGAGATGCCTCAGTTCATATGTTGTATCGATCACAACAACAGGCCTTACGGCTTGTTTTTACTTGCCAACCCGGGCGACCCCGACATGGCTGCGAAGTCGATTGGCTCGGTCCTCAACAATATCACACGTAACCATCCCTCCATCGAGATGGTCATCCGTCTCGAGCTAGGCGGCCTGGACAGCGAGATGCACAATGACAAAAAGGACGACATCGAGGCTCGCGTTTACCGCGTTGCCGAGAAATCCCGAGTTCAGGTTTGGGTTCGCCAAAACGGCAAGTTCGTCAACGACAAGGCTTCCACGTCGGACATGCACGAAGGTGGCGAGCTTCGTCTACGCCTGCTCAGCGAGAACGCCAAGGGGAACACCGTACCCATCCTCAAGTTCTCAGAGATTCTCAATGTGGTTCGAAACCACTGCAAGAAGGGTGTTCCGCTCACCGGCCACCCCGACAACAAGTCCCTTCAGGCCTCAGTATTTCCACTGGACGCCTTTAGGTTCGGTTCCGCAGCCAGCACAGCCCAGCTCCTCGGTCTGCGTGTTGTAGAGTGGAAGGTTCGTGGTGTGGAGTCAAAGGCTTGGCTTTCGTCCCTATCCAGCGGCGCTCTCGCCATGCGTGGCATGCCCACGGGCTTTGGTCAGAGTATGGCAGCCGGCTGCGGTCGCCACATACACAGTAATGCCAACAACAGCTCCCTGATGAGCCTCTTGTCGGCTCGTCGTCTCCTTAGCCGCCTTCTCCGCCGTTAGATGGTCGGCGGTTTGGACTTTAGACAGGGTGGTGTAGGCGATGGAGACACGGCGCAGGAGGGCTACGGCGCTGAGGAATTGCTTTAGTAGACGAGCTGAGCTATTTACCTCTTGTATGGGAGCGAAGGGGCTGAGATGTTCATCGCAAAAGCTGAACGATCACTTTTGTTGCCCTTGCTCCATTGTTGATGATCGGAGCGTCGTAGTGAGGCGACTGTCTCAACAGCAAATCTGAAGCTCGATAATTCCCGCTGCCCTTCAGAGATGGACAACATTTGATTTTCAGCTCGACAGAAGAGTCCTTGTTCCCAGAAACCCCAAGTCGCCGAGGCAGATTCCAAGCTACAATTCAGACCTGACTCACGGCGCCCCTGGCATGTTGGTGCGTGGAGAAGTCCGCGACTACGATTGTGCAGCACCAGCTTTGAGAAGCCGGCGGCCTCTTTGGCGTCACGCTGGCTGAGAAAAATACACTGCCGAAAACAATTAGCTTCAATGGGCATGACGCAGTCTCGGAAGAGGACACAATGTCCCTTCGTCACGATGAAGTCGGCCCATCCGGTCTGCAGTTTTGCAATTGCCTAGGCCCGGGCACTTCAACACCGTCATGCCTCTGTCTCGTGTCTAGGTAGATATGCACTAGATTCTTTGGCGGGTTTTGGAACTAACTACGGCGATTCAAGTGGATTCAGGGGCCCTAATAAGCTTTCATGCCGATAATAACCCACCAACGTTACTAGGCCCATTCCATTTTCTCCAGTTTGTGGCACTCAGGGGCTGGCAGCAGCGCCGCGAGTATCCCCGAGACCGAATATTCTGGAGAGGGATATCGCGGGATGGGGGCTGGCTTGACCGTTGCAGTAGGTAGTTGATCTACATCTCGCGAGAAGGAATGAGCGGCCCCCAGCTGCCTTCATATCCCACGCTTGTCTGACAACCGCCGCTTGATTGGCGCCCACTACCTGACAGGCTCATGTCACCTAATTTGCCCAAGAAATCTGCTAGAGAGGCCTTGGGCTTCTCTAGCAGTCGTGGCCCCGACTCAAGTCAGTCTCCCCGCGACAGCAGGTTTGGGCGATGACTTCGAGGCATAAAGAGTCTGCGCACCACCTTTCCTAGCTGCCAATCTTGACTGCATCAACCTCACATCATATTCCTGCATCAGATTTCAAACTTGAACCATCGGGATCATGGCACCCATTGGCTCAATTGTCCAGGTGGCATCGCTATTGTGCCTGGCAGCCCTTGCTGCTGCCTTGCCTCGCGATACACAAGACGAGTACGTCAATGAGGCAGCCGTGTCGTTTGCCCCGGTTACCCACGTTCCTCACATCACCTACCTCGGATGCTACCTCGACAATAAGCGCACACATATCCTGCCTACGGGGCCCCATGAGAGCAAGAACATGACAATTGCCAAGTGCGAATCGCATTGCCACGAGCACAGCTACTTTGGCATTACCCACGGGTTCGAGTGCTACTGCGGAAACACGCAGCCTAAGCATCCTGTGCACGAGTCCGAGTGTAACCATCGCTGCGCGGGCGATAAGCACCAGCACTGCGGCGGCAAGCACCACATGAGCGTTTGGGGCTCATCGTCGCCGTCTCCCCAACATCCCCAGCACCCCGAGCATCCCCAACACCCCGAGAATCCCCAGCATCCCGAGCATCCCCAGCATCCCCAGCATCCCCAGCATCCCGAGCATCCTGAGCATCCTCAGCATCCTGAGCAGCCTCAGCATCCTCAACATCCTGAGCAGCCTCAGCATCCTCAACATCCCCAACCTCCTAAACATGCGGACAAGTACAAATACCATGGCTGCTATACGGACAACACGGCGGACCGCTCCCTGAATGGCATCGTCGTCCGGGACAGCGCCATGACTTTGGAGTACTGTGCCAAGGTTTGCCACGAATACTCGTGGTTCGGGGTTGAATACGGCACCCAGTGCTTCTGCGGAACCAGCTTGTCCTCATCGGCCTGGCGCCGTCCTCAATCGGAATGTTCGGTAGCCTGCGGTGGCAATCACCGGGAGATCTGCGGTGATGCCCATCGCCTGAGTGTTTACTGGGACGGAGTGAAGCAGACGGTCAGCAACCCTCACATTCCGGGATACGAATACAAGAGCTGCTGGATCGATGGGACCTCTGACCGGTCGCTCAAGGGTGATGTGTTGCGGTCGGAGCACATGACGGTGGAAAAGTGCGCCGAGTTCTGTTACGGATACCACTTCTTCGGCACCCAGTACGCCAGCCAGTGCTTCTGCGGAAATCACCTCGAGGGCCACCCCGCGCATGAGGACCAGTGCACCCAGCTTTGTGCTGGTAACAAGCATGAGTGGTGCGGTGGTCCAGACCGCCTCAGCCTCTATGCTGCCACCACCAAGGCCACCCACATGTGCGACAAGGACGGTAAAGGTGAAGGGTGCGAATGGCTCCACATCGGGTAGATTGAGAGCTCTGGGGGTGGCGATACAGGCTGCGGTTCAGACAAAACCAACCCGAGCCTGCTGAAAACGGCGAGAGACCTAGACTGACCAAGAACGTCGAACAGTTGCGGCCCGGGCGGCGAGCACTCGGGTAACCGTGGCTTAGATTGACGGCTGGTTGCTTCAAAGTATTCGTAAAGCTGATCGGAATATGGTCTGACCATTGCACCGAGCTGATACCTAAAGCAGCGCTGCCTAGCAGGGGGAGAACTTTCACACTTTTCCTATATCAAAAATGTAAATAGATGGCTGGTAATAATGTATTTGTTGTGTTTATTCAAACGTGTCCATCCTGTCATCCATCACATTAATGATTCCAGTCAATCAAGTCAATCAATCCCTGGCGCTTTGTCATGATTTGATATTACACTAACGTAAGCACGCCTACTAAATGTGTGACGGTGATGGGTCCATATCCCGATTTTTTTTTTCTTTCCCATCGGGTCATCCTTCTTGGCTTCTGCGCCCCTAGGCATTGAACTCAGCCACGAGGATTACCCACAACAACGCAACTTGTGCATACATATATGCAGGCACCGTGTTTCAAGATGCTTACCGAAGATGCCGAGCAGCCAACGGCAAGCAAGGCAACGAACGGCCCCGGACGCCGCATCCCCACCTGCCTGCCTACGGCACAAAACAAAACCAACTGCCATGCAAGGTGTGTGTGTATGCAAAAAACGCCACAAACCAACTGACGCTGGCACGCACGCACGCTCAAACCCCCGAACCCCGGAAACCAGATGGATTTGGCCAGATGGGATCGCAGATCGAATTCCGATGGGCAAAGCAAACGACCCACAGCGTCGGCTTTTGTTTTCTTAGCGCAATCGCAATTGCAATCGCAGGAACAATCGCAAGGGTCCTCTGAGTCTGAGTCTGCGCCTTTCCATTGATGGGGTCTCCATTGATGGGGTCTCCGTCTGGTCTTTTTTCTTCCAGGCACTTCCCTTCCCTTTCCCTCCCTTCCCTTCTCAGCAGTCACGTCAGTCAGTGGCGATCGGGAAGGATTCGCGGCAAAAATCAATGCGTGCAAGTTCCCAAGTTCCCCAACCAATGCGAGACGTGGGAAAATACGCCTTGACCGGGTGGGACAGTCGTGGGAATCGTGGGACGACGAGGCATACCATTTGCCGATCTTTGAGGCGTCGGTAAATGCGTTCCCCCCTGGTAGTTTATTCGCGACGGCACAAGGCTGCGCGCGGCAAGGAAGCTTGTTCCACTGATCTCTAATTTTTCCCCAACCTTGGTTCGGTTCAGCTAAGGCTTGCTTTGCTCGCTCGCACCGATCGGATGGGATGGGGCTGATGACACGTTGGTCTCTGCAAAGTGTGTGTGTGTGTGTGTAAAAAAAGAGGCCAGATGGATTGAGTGGAGTTGCAGGAAGGCTGAGGCTGAGCGGCATGGAGGAGGCGTGACTTTTTTTTGGGGCGGCAAAGAGAATATGCTCTGGTTGGTTACACATTACAGATGGCCAACAATAGGTGAGATGGAAAAGAAAAATGAAGGATATATAACCTCCATGATGGAGCCGCTAGACCGACTTGAATTTAATCAGATCACATCATCAGACGACACTCACAACAATAACAACCTCATCATCATCATCACACAGAGTTGCATTCTATTCTTCAGGAGTCCAGCATTTCACATAAAACTCAGCATCATCCTCTTTCATCGCTCAAGCAATTTTTCTTCCCATCTTTCTTCATCCTTCCACACCATTCAAAATGAAGCCCACCACTCTCATCACAGTTCTCTGCTCGGCCGGTGCCATGGCCGCATACATCCGCCGAGACATCCTCGTTGAGAAGGTGAGCCAACTCAACTCCCTTTCCACTTGATTGCAACCGACTAACACACAACCCCCCACAGGACGTCGCCGTGACTGGCATCGAAGACACTGAGGTTGAAGAGATTGAAATCGAGGCGCGCCACTACCCCAAGGGAGGCAACTGCGGCGGCAAGAAGCCCAGGACCTACCCCGGCTACGGCGGCGGCCACGGCAACAAGGGCAACAAGGGCTGCAAGCCGCCCAAGAAGGGCAAGCACGGAAAGCCTGGAAAGCCAGGAAAGCCGGGCAAGCCGGGCAAGCCTAGCGGCAACCCAACCGGCGGTGGCCCCGACCCCAACCCCACCGGTGCGCCTGCTCCTACCGGCGCACCTGCTCCGACCGGAGCCCCTGCCCCGACTGGTGCTCCCGCCCCGACTGGCGGTGCCACCACAGATCTTCCCGTTCCCACGGGTGGCCCCGCCCCAACTGGCGCGCCCGCTCCTGGCGGTGGTGCTACAACAACAGGTGGTGCTGGTGCCCCGGCGCCAACCGGTGCCCCCGGAGCGAACCCCACGCTTGACCCTGGCGCCGGCACTGGCGAGCCCGACCCGGAGGCTTAGAGGATTCATTTTTTGCTGTATGGCGATACATAGCTCGGCGTTGGGTTTGGCATTTGGATTTGGCATCTTTTTTCCTTTGCAGACGCGGGAATAGAGAGAGAGAGAGAGAGAGAGAGAAGGGAATGTGGATTGGTCAGTCGGTCAGTCGGTCGGTCTCGGGGCAGTCAGTCAGTCAGTCAGTCATCCATTGTGGTTTTAGGGGGTGCAGCATGCTTTCTTCTCTGTGTTTTTCTTCTTCTTTGGGGGGTTTTCATCTGCTCTACTCTGCTCTGTTCTGGTCGGTCTGTTCAATTCACTTGTTTTTTTGTGCACGTATCAAAAAGCTCATGCTTGTCATTTTTTAGAGCTAATAGAGTCTGCAAAAAAATGAATTTTGCTGGTTCAAGTGTTTTTTTTTTTGCCGCCTACCTACCGTACCTACCTTGAGGAAGGAAGCTGTTTGAGGAAGCTGCGAGTTTGAATTCTCTCTCTCTCCTTCACTTTTTTTTTTTTTTTCCCACCCATCGTGTGCAACACAGACAGTCCTTACTTTTTTTTTTTCTTTTACTACCGCTCAAAGAAGCACGCAATCATCCGGCCAACCCAGACCACGCCTCGGACGAATCCAATCCACAAATTGACGCCAGAGATACGAACCCAGGTACCTCAGCGTTCTTTTTTTCTTCTCGAGACGTTGGTAAGAAAAATCGAGGTATCCACCAGGAAATTTCCCAGGCCTTCACGAGGAAATCTCCAGGCCTCAATATTCTGACTCGAGCCCCTTTCCGAAACAGCTTTCTAGCTCCTTGGATTTATTGTAAAACCCCTTTTGCTATATATATATATATACTCACCTAGGCCTACGTTAACAATCTTTTAGGAGCAAATAAGGCCCCCCGGGCTGCGATTTGAATTCTCCCAGATCTTCAAGAAAACAGCACAATGGACACGGCGGCAACCAGCACCGCTTCTGCTCCCAACATGGGCCGAGCGACAGGGGCCACCAAGGTTCCCCACGAGATTCTGGTCATGATTTTCGACCTTGCCATCGCTGCCGTTGACGAAGAGGAAGCGGCGTCAGACAAGCCCAGAGACGCGTTGACACAAGGCGACGCCAGAATCGCCACGGCTGGGATTCTGTGTCGCGTCTGCCGCGCCTGGAATGGCCCGGCTACCCAACGCTTGTACCGCGATTGGGCCTACCACGGCGAGATCCATTCGGTGCGGTCGATTTGGCGCTTTGTCGTCACAATCCTCACAAACGCCAAGCTCGCCGCCTTGGTTCGCACCGTCGAGCTGCGTAACTGGGACTGGGGTGATTCTTTGGACTGGTCTGAGCATGGCTTGACGCGAGGACAGGACGTGGAGCACATGGCCGAACAACACTGCACCGACAAGGAAAAGGTGCTCATCATGGAAGCGTGGAAACAAATCGGTCCGATACCTCAGACTTGGTCTGAAGCTTTCTCTCGCCTGGGTCCCCAGTCCGCTGGTGTCCCTTGGTCGGCATGCATGGCCCTGGCTCTAGCTTATATGCCCAACCTGAGCACTCTGCAAGCAGCTGTGTGCCGCGATCCTTCTTGGGCCTTGACACGAGTCTTCACCATGGCCGCGACGGGCAAAGTAATGTCTCATGGTTACCCTGTCTTTCCGAATCTCGCCGACCTGAAGCTCCACGGAGAGTGGGTAGATTTCAATCGGGCGGGCGGACTAAGTGGCTATGTCAACCTGCGGACCTGGGCCAACCCCGTGTTTAGTCTGCCTTCCCTGGAGCACCTCTCCTTGTTCGACCTGTCGCTTCGAGGCTCATTTGCCGCCTGCATGGAGTTGGCGAGGTCGAGCTCGATTAAGCACTTGACCATCCAAAACTCGGAAGTTGAGGCTGTGTGCCTTCGAGACACGGCCGAGAATTTCTGGGCACTTGTGGCTATCCCGAGAGCCTTGGCCAGCCTCACAATGTACCTCTGCAACCCATTTCTCGACCGTAACCCGGCATTTATTCGCAGCCTCAAGGACGAGGAGTCGCATGTTTCCGACGAGCTCATTGACAGGATAATGTCACAGCACGCCGAAACACTCCGACACCTCGATGTTCAGGACGTTGACATTTACGGCCGACTAGTTAACAGATGGCTCGATCCTGACGCCCAGCATCCTTTCGTCGCAGCCATGGCTTCCCGCCTGCCTCTACTTGGCTCACTGAAGCACCTTGCCTACGACATTGGATATCTGCTAGATTCCGAGGCTCGCATGTTCGTCGTCAATGCTCCGCCACCAGGCTTGGAAACTCTGGCCCTGACGCTGAGCGACTGGGGGATGTCGACGTTTCGCATGGGCCAGTGGATCGTCAGCGACTTGGGGCCGCTCTATCTCCTGAGGTGTGGACAGCTCAGAGGAATGGAAAGCCTGCAATTCGTTTCGGTTTGGAAGCTGTACGACACTGATATGATGGGCCTGTATTGGTGGTCGAACGGCCCCCAACGGGCTTTGCCGTCTCTTTCATTGCAGACAAGCGAGTTCTCTTTCGCCGGAAATGCGACGACGGCCGGAAACCCCAAACTCTGGATCCCTTCCATTTCCAATGTCCGCAAATGCTGCAGGCTGTGGTTTGGCTTGGTCAAAGCCGGCAAGCAACCCAAGACCAGGTTGCCGCTTATCCCGCTACCCCCTCAACTCGCTGCTGAGATGGATGAGTAACTAGGCGAAGAGGAATTGGTCTAGGGAGAGGAGCCACACACTTTCCCTGTACACTAGATACATGTATTAATAATTCTGAGGCACAACACACCCTCCCTGATCCAGCGAACAATCTACCTTAGATAGAAACATAGCTGCTGTTCTTTGGCAATGAATATGATGCAATATGTGATTGACTAGATGCCTACTGTAAAATTCGTGGTGCTTCAACAAACAGACGTGATACCTTGTGTATGGGCGTGGCGCTGCGCGCATGGTTAGCGATTATCAGGGGGTTGGGTTTGGAACTTGTATAATCCAACTGCTGAGGGGTCGTTGGCGTCACACGCACAGGACTTGATGAGGCGTTGAGCAGATGTTAAAAGTTTTATTTGTTATCCATATAGACTGGGTAAGAACTGCAGGGCTGTCTAGGTACCTAGGGATACATGAAGCCAGTTTGTCAGCTCCCCGACAGAGGGGGGGGGGAAATATATATATATATATATATCAGGCCTTGGATATGTGATTTTCATCAATTTTTCAGGGGGGTTGGGTTGGGTTATTATTCCCGGGGAATTGTCTGTCTGTCTGTCTGTCTGTCTGTCTGTCTGCCTGTCCATCCGGGTCTGGTAGGTAGGTGCCTAAGGGGTCATGAGTATATCGAGCTTGCGCTCGAGATCGGACTCGACTCATCAAGAGACAGAAGAGGTAGAGATAACGGCACAACAGTAACCGCCGCCGCCGCCACCGCCGTCTTGATGATTTGGCTCTGGCTCTGGCTTTCCCTTTTGGCAAATAATAACCCACATACGTTGCATAGCGTCAAGGGACCGGCTGGACCACTTCGCCATTGGGGAGAATCGCTCACGGCGCATTGGACGCAGCCGTTGAAGGTAGGTCTCGTCCCTGTGTTTGCTCCTGCCCTTGCCCGTGCTCCTGCCAGCTCTCTTGCCCGCGCTCTTGTGACTGTCATGTTGTAGTTGTTTGTGCTGTTGATGTTGGCCATCTCCTTGTCCCTGTCCTCGACATTCCGCCGTACCCGTGCCCGTTTAATTGGTCTCTTTCTCCCCGCTGCATATGCAGATTCCATTTCTCCCTCACCCTCTCCCTGTCTCTGTCTTTTCTCCTCTTCTCGTCGAATACCAATGCCGCCACTTGGCAACCACGACGGAGCAGCACATGCATCCTTCGCGACAAGGCGCTGGTTATTAATATTGATATCGTTCACGGCATGGAGAATTCCCCATGCCAATTGCGTCATGGAAAGCATGTCGATTTCTCGAGGTAAGCTAAGTGTAGTTCTAGTACTAGCTGCGAACCGGCCGGGGACGACGGCGCCGCCGATGGGGCCGCCGCTACCCGAAGTGGGGGCACTTGGGGCACTATAGGAGGAGAGGGTGGGCCCGAGACCTGCGGCGGCGGCGGTGGCGGCTCGGTGTTCTTGATAGGTGGTTACGAAATGGAGGAGTTCTCGGGCACTTTTGTGGATCTGGGTGGTACGTATTGCGTCAGAGTCAGAGTTAGAGTCAAAGTCAGAGTGGATTCGTTTAGAGCAGTTGTGGAGAGGGTGAAAGTCACATGGGAAAAAAAAGGAAAAGGACAAGGTGATAGGAATGGGGAAATTGGGGATCGGACTGGATGGGGAGTTTAAATAGATACCTTCCAGAAGCCCTTCTCAATGCCAAACACATCAGCATCCTGTTGGTCTTCGGTCTCGGTCTCGGAAATGTCATCATCTACCGACGTGTATTTTGGTATGGTGCATGTTGAGTCGAGGGACAATGGGTCGTTGGAGGAGTCGTGGAGTTTGCGCTTCAAGCTCGGGGATGCCCGTGATCTCAGTCTTGTGAGCTGTTGTATCTGGGGATTTGCCTGTGCGAAGTTGGTAGGTGCCGCCGCTGATGCTTGAAAATAGACGAGTGGCGAGCTGCAAATGGGTGGATGGGTGGTACCCGCTGCCATGGTGAGAGAAGTTGAGAGAAAAATGCAAATACAGTTCAAAGTAGGTACCTGGGCAGACAGGTAACAAATGTCCTTATCCCAAAAATGAAGAAATCCCACAAAGCGAGGAGCCGAAGGTTGGGTTGGGGAGATGGGAAAGACGAAAGAAAAATCCCCAAGACTTGATGAACAAAAAGTGGCGAAAATAATTGTTATGGCAACTCCGGGCCGCCCGGAGATAATAGGGAATATCCCCAAGTACGAATAAAAACGGGAACTAATCTAGTTTGAGTTTGCCTTGGATCAGCGCCAAAGGCATACAACCTTTTTTCAAGGCTCTGGAACCTAACCCAATTGCCGGAGGCATCCAGTTTTGGGTCCTTGACCGTGACACTTGACACTTGGTTCGCATTCTTGGAGAGTGTGGGACTGGCTGGGGGTGGGGAGGATAGTCATTGGTTGTTTTCCTTCCACATTCGCCACCCAGTCGCCGACATCTGGACCGGTCTAGGCCGGGCCATCCGCCATCCCCACGACCCCCGCTTTTCCGTGTCCCTGACCTAGAGAACATGGGGGATTAGCAATTGGTAATACGCAGAGACGCAGTAATGGTGTAGCGGTCAAAGGGGGCCTAGAACTTGGTCTTCTTTGGTTTGAGTGGTTTGAGTGGTTGTACAAGGGGTGGAGGGCGCTGCTAGCTGTGGAATGTCGCCTGGTTGGTTACATGCGTTTTGTGATGCCGTGACTGACTGAATGAAATGATTGTGTGCCGCAAAACAAGTGAGAAAATGTTACTTGCTTTTGTTCTAGACCGTTCGTTCCATCCCGCGACCTGTTGTCTCGATTCGAACCCTGAAAGCTTGTTGGATAGTTAGGGCAACGGGAAAGGGATTTCGCATTCGCAAAACGGATAAAATTCCGCCCAAAAGATGAGTTAATTCTTCTCTCTGGTTGAGATCTGGAACGCAGGTCTCAGCCTCGTCGTCGTTGTTGATGTTGACTAGCGTCACTTCCTCCCCAGGGCAGCAACTATAACCTCCTTATCACACGCACTAGCCACATCCAGCGCACTCCTCCCCTTTGCATCTTCCCTCAAGGGATCCAGCCCTTTTGTCACCATGGCCAAAAACATCTCCTTATCGTGCTCATCCGTCGAGTAGTAAGAGGCCGTCCTCCTCGCCAAAACATGCAACATCGTCTCCCCATTGTTATTGACTGCAAAGATATCCACGCCAGTCGCCGGTGTGAATAGCTTGTTGTAAAACTCCATATGGCAAGCTTTGAATGCCGGGTCGCTGGCGGAGCGGCGGGAGCGGTCGTTGGATAAGAGGTAGGTGTGGAGGGGACGGTTGCCGTCCTTGTCAGGTGTGTTGATGGAGCCGCCTTCCGAGAGGAAACGGTTCCATAACGCAAGACACTTGTCCGGGTAATCAAAAGGAAGGTTCTCGGAGAAACTCGTTGGGGAGGGGCGATATATCCGGTTGATCTGGTTGGCAATGTGATGCAGCGCGGTCTGGCCGTTCGGATCGGCGTCGACCAGGTTGGCACCTTTAGAGAGAAGAAGTTCGCAGATTTGGGGCCGAAGACAGCGCAGGGCATAGTGGAGCGGGGTGTATCCGTCGTTATCTTTGAGAAGGAGGATTGGCCGAACTGCATCGAGATTGACGAACTCGGTGATCACGTCATCGAAGGGGTGCTCGTTGGTCAGGAGGTGGTGAAGCGCTGTCTTTCCGCTTTTGTCCACTAACGTGGGGTCGCACCCGTGCTCTAGGATTCGCGTGAGGGGGCTGGGTGTGCCTGGCCCCAGGCTGTCATGATGCACAAGACGGTGTGCCGCACAGGCTGCCATCAAGATGGTCCTGCCCTGCTGGTCTCGACGACTGAAGTCGATGCGAGTGACGCACGGGTCTTCGAGAAGCGCATTGTGAACCGCAGATTCTGTAAATTCGAACAGAAAATGTATCACCGTCTCGTCGTCGTTGAGGGGGAGATAGAGATCGGCCCCACGGGTTACAAGGGTACGCAATAACGGGAGTGATTCCGAGACAGACATGTTGACCCCAGATGCAAATGCCGAGCACACAACAGCGTGCAGCTTGCGCTCCTTCGTCAGCTCGTAATGCAGACTCGAGGCGCTTCTTGTGTCGTCGACTGAGTTGATGTCGACGCCGCTATCGAGGAGAAACCCCAGCCCGTCGTGGTTCTGCGCAGATATGACCTCGAAAAGAGGGAGGCGTTTTCCCAAAGCAGGGTTGGCGCCTCCGCGAAGAAGTTCTTGAATGGCTCCTGGCGACTCTGATGCCTTGTACAGCGGAGAAAGCCCGTCTTTGTCCAGCAGGTTTGGGTCGGCACCATGGTCAAGGAGAACCCGAATTGCGGCAACACTCCAGAAGCCGCGCTTGTCGCTTGGCTCTTTCCCAGCAGCGCAGTGCAGCGGCGACTCCCCCCTTTCATCCAACGCGTCAACTTGAGTAGTAGCACAGTGCGTCAGCAAATAGCGAAGGCCTTCCACTTGCCAGTATTGCTGGGCATCTGCCAGCACATGGAGAGCAGTCCCGCCTGGTAAAATGTCGGCTGTGGACTGCCAGGCGCTATTCTTATCAACCGCGCAGTTTGCGTTGACATCAACACCGACCGTCTCAACCAGAAAGCGGAGTGTCTCTAAATTGCATTCTTCAGTCCTGCATGCCCACTGGAGACTCGTGAGGGCCGGGTTCTCATAGTATTTGTCTCCATTCTCCTTGGAGATCTCAATGTATTCGCGAGCCGATTCGCAAGTGCCGTAGCGTCTGACAAGCTGGGTCACCTGATAGGCTATGGCAAGCATCTCGGGCTTCAGCAGTTCCGGTAAGAGGCCATATAGCCAAGGGCGAGATGGCTCCGCTGCAAAGGCTTCGTTGATAAAGGCTGCTGCATCGTGAACGTTGAGGAGAGAGAGGTATCGCTGGGGTGATTGCAGAACATCTTCAAAGGCCGGGCCATGGTCTCGAAGATGGACCAAAGCAGACCTTGGCCGTACCAATGCCATATTCGCGATCAGCCTTCGACTCACCACTTCCCAGGAGGGCACGCCGCGCCCAGCGTTATCGGTTCGGAGATGTCCTGTTGCTGCTTGAAACAGCCCTTCGTCGGTAGCAAATATCTCGACAAAGTCAGCGCAGTTCCTACTGAGTGCAATATCAAGAGCGGTGAAATTATAGTCGTTCAAGGCGGCGATGTCGATTCCCTAAGTCACTGTTAGTGATAGACATGCTCAGACTGCCGCCCAACAACATACTGCTTTTATGAGCAACTTTGCGATGCCTCCAACGGATGAAAACACAGTTCTCCTGGCCTGGGCAAAACCTTCACTGGATGTGCTCGTGTACCAAGGGCTGCCTCCCGGCCATGATGCTGGCACTGTGCGTAAAGCATCAGCAGGTGGCCCTCTTAGCCACGCCTGGGAATGCGAAAACGTGAGCGAGTCCCAAATGCCCTGTTCCAAGGGGAACTGCGCGCAGTAATGAAGCGCCGTCATGCTATCATGTCCCAGGGTGTGAACGTCTGCCCCGTATTTCAGCAGGAGAGCCACTGACTCGGCCGACCCCGAGGCGCTGGCGACATGCAGCGGGACGAGGCCGAAACCGTCCTTTTGGTTGATGTCAACCCTCTCGGCCGTGTTGTGATTCAAAATCTGACACAAAATGCTTGGCCTCCCTGCTCGACAGGCTAGATGCAGGATGTTTTGTGAATCTTCCGTGAGAAGGCCCAGATCGGCGCCAATTTTGATCATCTTGGCCAGTTCCGATTCGGAGGTCATCGCTGCCAAGTGCACCACTGCCAGTCCGTTGTTGTCCAGAATATTCAAGGCCTCCTCTACGCTGCCAACAGCATCGAAGAAATGAATATGTTCGTCATCAATTTCTGTAGTCGCCCCAGTACTGGTGGGCCCCAAGCAATGCAAATACATGTGTAGAGCAGTTTGGCCCTTCTTGTTAACAGCGCTTAGCTGGATGCCGAGACCAAGCAGCCACTTCACATGGTCTGCATCACCCTTCCAGTTGGTGTCCCCGGCAGTGAGATGGAGGAGAGTGTTCCCCTGGCCGTCTGTGCTGCGTGCATCAAGACCAGCGGCGATGAGGCGCTCCATTTCCCTGTGTTGGCGTTCTCTATCCCAGGAATACTTGGACAGGTTGAAGAGCGCATTCCGGCCATCATCATCCACGACGCAGGGATCCGCCCCGTGCTCCTCAAGAATGACGAGCTTTTCGCTGTCGGCCAGGCAGCGCAGATACAGGGTCTTTCCTCTGGCATCTCGCGTATTAACATCAATCCCCTCCGCCAGTAGCAGTTTGAGAAATTTGGAGAACTCTCCATTTGAGACCTTTCCCGTGTTTGACAGCTTGAACCAACATTCCTTTTTGACGCTGTCATCTTCGCAACGAGACAGTAGAGTCCGAAACAGATCAACATCTATGGACATAGCCAGCGTTAGTGCGGTGTAGCCGTGGTTGTCTCTGCAAGACACGTCAACACCCTGTCCAAGAAAGTAGTTGATGACACGAAGAGCCGTCTCCTTCCCCTCCCTCAAGTCTCTCATGGCACATAATAACGGTGTATCTCCCGCTGCGTCCTTTTGGTTCAGGTCGCATCCCCGTTCAGATAGCGTCTGTATGGCCTCGAGATGGTTGAACATGGACGCGACATGGATCGGCAGTTTTCCGTTGTAGATTCGGTTGAAGTCGGCACCCAAATCCAGCAGTGCCCTGAGAGCATGCAT
>Ga0247765_1000730_pt1 | contig 22260 bp, 19 predicted proteins | sample UWRJL106311C6_FD_179949 | JGI IMG/M metagenome (GOLD analysis project Ga0247765, IMG submission 179949) | Plant litter microbial communities from Arlington Agricultural Research Station in Wisconsin, United States - UWRJ-L106-311C-6 | ecosystem: Environmental > Terrestrial > Plant litter >... | reverse complement strand
CAAAACCCCGAACCTAAAAAAAAAAAAAAAAAGAAAAAAAAAAAAAAAAAAAAAAAAAAGAGAGAGCACCCACATCTAACCGCATAAATGGCCGTTCCTCCCGTCAACGCCAACCCCCTCCAATTCGCCCCGTCCAGCGCCCTCCATAATCCATCACCAACACCACCAAAGCCCGGCACCCCGCCTTCCCGCCTCAGCGCAGGGACATAAAATGCCACCGCGAGTGTCGCCAGAAACGTCCACCCGCCGGAAAAGTCATACAGAAACTCGCTGCGGCGGAGCACCCCGTGGATACCAAAGAGGGTTTGGACCCCAAAGGCAGCTAGAGCGGCAGGGAGGAGGGTGGATAGAAAGGGGGAGGAAGGAAAATGTGTTGCCGACAACAAGATGCTGAGGATTGCCATCTTGGTCAATCGGTCGGTACCTAGTTAGTTAGTTAACCGGTATTTATTCGTCGTCGTCTGTTTGCGTGTTAAGATTGGTGGGGGAAAAAAAAAGGTGAGCAAAGATGAGGTTGCGAACTATGAAAAAAAACGTATCTGTAACTGTTCTCTTGAATTGTCAAGAAAAAGAAGAAAAGAGAGAGAGAAGATGGTAGTTGGTAAGCGGGGCGGGGACCGCAGTGTAACCTTGCCATGCCATCCCATGCATGCCTGCAGGAGACATTAATACGTAAGGGCACGGTACTTAATGATTACGGTGCGGACATAGACAATTCACACGGCGGAGGAACGGATGGAGTGCGCGGGCCGGATCTTGGCATTTTGACTCAATCAGGGTTGATCCTCTTAAAGATATCTGAGACAATGGAGGAGGATTTGTTCTATTAGAAATTGATGGGAAGTAAAACTTTCCGTACTTGTATCTTTTTTTCCCCCCCACTATTCCTTGATCGTGTAATTTCTTGAACGTGGACAAAATTTCCAAAGACCACCATTGCCTGTGTCAACTTTGGGTGGACATGGACGGTGCTGTATCGCGGATCACGCCTGAGCCCCGTCAGGGATCTACGCTGCGAATGCGCCAGCAGACAAATTCAAATTCACTCAAGTCCATTCAGTCCACATTCTAAAACAAGTTGAGTATCTACGTGGCTGTAAACATCCATCCGGTCAAGGACCAGCCGTGTCACTTTCATAGCCCACCGAACTGTCGTGAGCCTTAGGGACCCAACAGCAATTTCTCCGGATTGAGATGGAAATCGAGATCCTATTAGACTAGGCGGCGTAGACAGTTCAAAGAAGAAGTTTTATCAACCGAGCTGCCCAAATGCTGGCACCCCAAATATTACATACCAAAGTCCAACCCCGTTTGAATATTCAGTAGTCACTCTGCAAGCTCACACTGCTACCGGCTCTGAAAGCACCAAAGTGACAGGCGACCCGGACATCGTTGTCCAGTAGATAGCAGGCTCAGACCCCAACTTTTCCAACGTGCTAGTTCCCGATGAGGTCGCGGACCCTGGCACAGTCACAGGGACTCGGACGCCACAGGTGTTGCTGTTGGCCGTGACCGTCACACTGACAATTGACCGCCCGTCCTCGGAATAGTTGTACCTCAGCTTCGGAAGACAGCCACTGTACAATTTGAGTCAGCGGTAATATAAGATTCCCGTAATGCATCTTACTCGAGTTCCATCCGGTCAAGAAAGAGTGCGCCGATGTCATCATGTTTGAGAGATTGGATGGGCCAGTCGGTCCTACAACGGTTAGTAGGTCATCCGCGGACGAAGAAAAAGAGTAGCAGACAGTCTTGTCATCTCTTGGGTTATGGTTTCTACCCAAATCTGAAGCAAAGAGAGAGGCCCTGCTTGAGAGCCCACTGTAATACTGTCGACATCGCCGTATCGCATGTTTGCCTGATGGAACATATACCTGTAACATGTAAGAATGGGTAATCTTGAGACAGGTCAACAACTCACGGATCAGGATGCAACCCCAGCAGGTATCGTGTGTTGACGGCACGGGCGTTGTTCAACAGATCGGCGAAGGTGCCGCTACCTCCCGAAGTGTTGATCCACTCTAGCAAAGTGCAATTTTGGAAGCAGCAGTTGTAGTATATGGTGGTCGCTATGAGAAGTGGGCGTCAGTGTCGGCGCGACGGTAGTGGCATTGGAGGTTCAAAGGAACTCGCTTACCCCATCGCGGAATGACAACGAGCCCGGCGTAGCCGTTTGCCTCAACAGTTGTGATAAGCGGCCAGAACGAGTTGGCTTGGTTCCTCAACACTGGTCTGGTGTTGTCTCCCACTACAATCCGGACCCCATTGTCCATCCACGCTCGGATGACATCGCCATTGTGTAGTCCGGTGATCGCTGGCGGGATCAAGCCAGCAGGCGAAAACCTCGAATTGTCCCACAGGCCGATCTGTTTCAGCCAGTCAATATTGAAATGTATTTCGCGGGTTGCGTCGTGGTACGTCGCATTGTTAAGTTCTTCGTGTGTGAATGTGTGCGATACGGCGGCGAATGTGTTGAGGTTGTTGGTGAACCACGTGGCAATGCTGTCCAACTTCGCACATGCCAGGCTCCAGGTGTAGTTGGTGAATTCGGGAGGCCAAAGATCCGTGCCTGTGCCCAGAGGTTTCTGGAACTCCAAAGGTGTATCGGGCGGCGAGTCGTACTCTACACCATAATTCGGGTTACAATTGGAAGCACCCGCAGGGAGCTCGGTGGCCTCTTCAATATCACCGTTACCGTTGTGGCCAATCTCGATAAAGTAGTTGGACCCAGCTGGTAGGCGGGAGTTGATGTCGGCCTGCCATGCCTTGTGGGTGTCAAGGTCACTGGCTCGAATACGGAATGCAGTGCCCTGAGGGAAATACATGGTCGTCTCCAGATGCATGTCGTCAACTTGCGTATTCAGGTAGATCTTGCGTTTCCCGACAACTTGGTGTTCTGGTCAGCAGACGAAGGCGAGGAATGCCAGGAAACTCACACAACCCCCGAGTCATCCAGTGGATGTAGGCGTGCTGCAGGAAACTGCTGGTTTGTGACCAGTCCGTCGCCCAGCCTAAGAACCACACCATCTGCTGCCGTGTCCCAAAGGTATTAATGATGGCCGCAGTGGTCGACGAGGTAAATGTCCCGGCTGAGTCTGGCGCGAACATAGCAACCGGCTGGGCAACGCTGGCATTGGTGACTACGGCAGGGTAGTGCCATAAGCCCTGAGTGCTTACGCCCGCTCCGCTGAGATTTGTCGGTAAGTGTTTCGAGGCTCCTCTCAGGCCAAACTTACGTCTTGATATTGGCGGTGGGGAACGATGCACTATTGCTAATGCTAACTAACTGTTCAACACTTGTATTACAACACCCCCCCTCCTGGCTGGCAGCAGACACGCCTGTAATCGGGCAGTTAGCACGCACAGCAACAACAGAACCTGAAAACCTGGAACAAGACGTACCGAATTCAGGAGCCGGAAAGGCGTCCAGACGAACCATGCGGGCACCAAAGGCAGCCTGATACTCGTATAGCGTCTGCCACTGGGCAGTGGTGAGGGCACTTGCCCAGCCAGAGTCATACCGGTAGGCCACTTCACTCATCACCACAATGCCACCATAGCTGCCCTCGGTGCCCGACGAACTCAGCGGAGGCAGTGTTACTCCCGACTGAGGCACGAGGACAACATCGTATGGGATGCCATACCCTTGGAGGCCCGAGGTTGCTGAATTTGCGGACGGAAGTTCTCGAGCAAGCACGAGCACCGTGCTAGCAACAGAGATGGCCGCATTGCCTTGGCAAATGAAACCCGTCAAAAGCGACGCAAAGGCAAAAGGAAGTCGAGAGAGCATCATGGTCGTATCTGGTGTCCACGAGACCTGAAAGCCAACTCGACTGAGTCCAATGAATGGCGAGCTCAGCGTCAGGTATCGTTGGAGTGGGCGATGGAAGATGCAGTTGCAGCCACTAGGCGTGAAGACAAATGGAATGAGACCTCATCTGCCGTGAAATCTATCACAACGCAGCGGAGAAGCAGGCTCGTCCATATTTGCAGTGCAGCATCGCCACCAGAGGAAATGCTGTTTCGCGAGATAATTCGAGCATTCTCTGCACAACCTTGTGTAACAAGCGTCGCGCGTGGGGTCTCGTATCGGCGCAGTTTGGTGCATGGGTGACCCAAGGTCTCGGAGTTGATGTTGTTGCACCTTGCTTGGGAAAATGATGCATCTTCCCCAAATATTTACTGCATCGTTCGGTATCTGCAAAATTGCCGTTGCGTCAGAGCGCGAGCCGTTCTAACCGTTTTCCCGCTTGGGTCCCTTCCTCCCCAGGAAACGGTGATTGTTGGCGCCAATCCTGTCGTTCGTTTCACCGACAGGGGCTGCAGTTGGCCCCCTCCTTCTCGCCTTCCGAGAAGGCCCTGTCGCCGACGACTCCTTTTCCCCACTCCCATCCTTCCTCGCTTCTCATCCTCCAACAGCCTTTAGCAGCACCACAGCGACTCATCTTCGAGTTTCACGCGCTTCTGCAAGGAGCCTGCGACCCCTCCCCGACAATTCGACGCTTCAAAATGACGCCAGAACAAACTGCATCACGCACGCTTGTCGAGTGAATTAAACGCCCGTCCATTACCCCTCAATTGATCGCCCGCAACGGATCCACGCGTTCCCTTACAGCGGTTCCTTCCGTCAATTTACGCCGCCCGGTCCCGACGAACGAATTGACCGCGCCACTTCCACGGCCGCAATCGCCATGACTCCGTCGTTCGACGAGAAACAGCCAGAGCGGGGTCGCCGTCGGCCGAAGCTCATCATCTGGGCAGTAGTCAGCACCGCGATTGTCCTCGCCTTGGCCCTCGGTCTCGGGCTGGGCTTCAGTTTGCGCCATCATGGAAATGAATCACCCTCGCGCCCGAAACCAACCCGTCCGCCTCCCTCGGCCGTCTGGCAACCTGAAGTTGGCACATCGTGGCAGATTGTCCTAAACCAAGTGCTCAACATCGACGACAACAATCCTGTCGTCCAACCCGACGTCAGCGTCTTCGATATCGATATGTTCCTACACCAGAACACCACGGTTATTGCGAATCTACAGAAGCTTGGCAAGAAAGTAATCTGCTACTTCAGTGCTGGTTCTTACGAACCTAACCGGCCCGATTCCTACAAGTTCTCGCAGGCTGACCTCGGCAAGGCGTTGGATGGTTGGCCAAACGAGCGCTGGCTGAACATTAGCAGTCCGTCAGTCAGGGAAATAATGGCTGCTCGGGTCGAAATTGCTAGTCAGATGGGCTGTGATGCCATCGATCCGGACAACGTTGATGGCTATCAGAACGAGAACGGTCTCTCGCTGACGTCCGACGACTCGGTGCAATTTGTTGAGTTTCTCGTCAACAAGTCCAGCCAATACAAGATGGCCGTTGGCCTGAAAAACGCTGGCGACATCATCCCCGATGTTTTGCCACATGTTCAATTCGCTGTCAATGAGCAGTGTGCCCAGTTTGACAACTGTGGCGTCGTCCGCCCTTTCATCAAGGCCAAGAAACCCGTCTTCCATATCGAATACCCTCCAGATGCCCCTAGACTCGTTACCGCAGCGCAAGCAACGGATGCATGTACCTCGGTTGGTTCCGGCAACTTCAGTACGGCCATCAAGGCTCTCAATCTCGGCGGATGGGTGCAATATTGCAATGGGTCGACAGCAACAACCAACGTGTTTAGCTGAAACCGTTTACATGTTCCCACTCGGGTCTTCCTTGCCTCTGCGCCACTCTGTGATTTATTGATGGGCTGGCCCCCGGACAGAAACACCGTCACTCACCACCGTCCAGCGCCCTCAGCTTCCTTGTGCCATGGCCTTCCAACCTTCAAGTTTTCTCCGGGAGCCGTTCGTCATGGTCCCCTTATACATCTACCCTACAGTGGATTCATGGCAACCCCTGTTTTCGGCAGCCCAAGCACACCGGGATTTAGATCTGTTGGTTGTGGTCAATCCAAATAACGGCCCCGGAAGCTGTCCCTTGCCAGATTCGAACTACATCGACAACCTCGCCCGACTGTCGTGCTTTCCCAATACCACAGTCCTTGGCTACGTTTACTGCGGGTATGGTTCACGCCCGCTGGCAGAGCTGGAGCAGGACATCAGTGTCTATCGAGACTGGACCGGCTACTGTGCCCGGTCAGAGTCGCGACCTCTGGGGACGCCAGGCCCCCGCGTGCGAGTGGACGGCATCTTCTTCGATGAGGCACCGGCCAGCGGCGAACACGTTGATTATATGACCGCTATTTCCGACTATACCCGGATCGTGATGCAGGCTTCAGTCCTGGACTGCCCTCGACGATCTCTCGTGATCCTCAATCCCGGGATCTTTGCCGATCCAGCTTTCTACCAGTTGGCCGATTTCGTCGTCGTCTTCGAGAACGCCGCAGCCGAGTGGGGCTCCGAATACGTGCGGGCGAATCTCGCCACATTGCCCAGCGAACTGCGCAGAAAGTCTATCGCTATCGCCCATAGCGAGACGTGCATCCAGAAGCAAGTGCAGTTTAGTGTGGATGCCGTGATCGGGTCCGGCCTTGCAGGGCACTTCGCAACAGCAACGTCAGGGTACGACGAATTTTGCCCGAATTGGGGCGCTTATGTGCGACATGCGGATGAGGTCCTCCGGAGAGGTGGGTGGTTGAGTGGGACAAACAGGGCCCGCGCCGGGCCGCATTAGTCGTGTAGCCCACCGTATCTACTGCGGATCATCCGGTCAGCCTAGATAGTAAAGCTCGGAATAGAACACATGGAAGCACACTTCACCACGTTCCATGCAGGCAGCAGCCTAGTGATACCCGTCCTGTTGACAGACCCTTGCCGGGCCCATGACATCGTATCAGCAACACACGATACACAGCATCCCTCCATACTCCTCGTCACTGCGTGCTATTTTCTTGCGACAGTGCTACATTTCGTTGCACTGCGCATTAAGCATGTCGCAGCGTCGCACCTTGACGCTATCCGCTCACCGTTCTGCGTTCAGTCTGCCTGGTGCTACGCGGAATGCCTGCGGCTATCACACTACGGAATTGTAAATACAATGTTGATCGACAATCCTTATGTGCCACGGGCGGAAAAAAACGAAGCATGCCACTTTTAGGGTGTCTCCGGCGGGTTTCTGGATGATGCTGCAACACACGCGCTAGGGGATTGTTGACTGATGACGAGATCAGAAGAACTAGGTGCGACAGAACTCGGGACTCGGGATACAACATCAAATATGGACCATGGCCTTATATTAACTATTTGGCGCTAGATAAACAGATATTTTTGATGGAGGCAAGCAGATTCTGCAAATTAGGTCTCGAGTAGCAACAAAGACGCGCTCCGCCAGCAAGTCGATCACCAACCAGATAGGGGTAACTATTCTGACTGTTGCGAATGCAAATGTGTCCGATCTCGCGGGGATATCACCGTACCGTCCGTTTCACAAAGTTCCACAGGTCGGCTGCGCACTGCGCAATGCTTTCCCGGGGCGACCATCCCAGCTCTCTGCGCGCCCTCTCCGTTGACGCCACACAAACGCCCACGTCACCAGGACGACGGCAAGCCCACCGGACGGGAATGTCGCGGCCGGCTGCCTTCTCCAAGCTCTTTACCGCTTCCAGGACCGTGGTCCCACTGCCACTGCCGAGATTGAAGGTTCGGAAGCCCGAGCTAGTGCCATTCCAGCTCCAACGTAAGGCGGCGACATGGCCGCGGGCAACGTCCAGAACGTGTATGAAGTCGCGGATAGCGGTACCGTCTCGTGTCTTCCAGTCGGTACCAAAGACGTCCAGGCTGGTCTTTGCCCCGGTCAGCACCTGTGCAAGGACGGGATAGAGATTCGCGGCTTCCCCTCGTGGACTCTCCCCCAGAAAACCCGATGGGTCACACCCCACAGGATTGAAATAGCGTAGAGCGACGATGCGCCATGCTGGGTTGGCCGCTGCTGTGTCGGCGAGGATGGCTTCCCCAAAGTACTTGGTGCGGGCGTAGGGACACGATAGCCCGCTGACAGTGGGCTGCTGATCAGGCCGTGACCCGGTTGCTTGGTGCGCCACCTCGTCTTCGCTGAGAGGTCTGCCTGCGGCTGCCCGGGACCCGTACACAGTCGCAGAACTGGAGAAAATGACGTTGTGGATTCCGTGGTGGTCGAGCCGTTGGAGGAGTGACACCAACCCGCACACGTTGTTCTGGTAATAGTGAAGCGGCCGGGCGATGGAGTCGAGTACCGACTTGTATGCAGCAAAATGGATGACGCCCGCTATGCGAGAAGCGTATTTCATGTGCTGCTTCCCTGCTCCATCGATGGTCATGACCAGATCGGAGTATGACTCGAGCAGCAACGACATGGCCCGGCTACGGTAGTCAACTCGATGGAAACGGATCTGCGGTGCTGGCATCGACTTGGCCTTAAAATGGGCCTCGGCCAGTGTAGTGATGTTCTCAAGGACTGACGAGTAGCTGTTGCTAAGGTTGTCGACAATGATGACTGGAGACGGTCAACGGGTGAGCCGGCAGGCGGGGAACTGGTCTTCTTACCATTGTATCCCTCACGGAGCAGCTCTACGGCGGTGTGGGATCCGATGTACCCAAGACCGCCAATGACCAATACGAAACTTGTTGAAGAGGGAGCAAGATCCTCACTGAGCTCGTGCAGCGGGGACGGAAGTCGCTCAGTGTCCAATCCGTCATCCGAAAATTCAGGGGTGGTCAGAGGGGAAGAAGTAGGAAGGGAGAGTGGTGAGGACGCAGCCGTTGAGTACTCATCATCGATATCCATCGTGATGTAGTGCTCTGACTCCCCACTCAGATCCATGGTCTCTTGCGAATCTCAATGACGAATTGCTTTTGATTATCGGGCGTTTCTTGCGGGGGCCATCGCGAGGACTCCCGCTTTTGAGTACTTCCAGGCCCTGCGACAGAACCCACCGTTTGCCCTGTTTATATCTATCTTTGGTCGGGATACCCACACTCTCGTGTTTGTTTGAGCATGCCGGTCCGTCTTGCTGATCATTAGCATGGCTCCTGGCTGCACCAGTAATCCCGAACTGGATGCCACCATATCCATAAGCCAGTCTAGGATCTCCTAATTTGCCAGCCCAGCTGCTCAGTCCTAGAGATGGGTCAAATCGTTCGTTTCTAGTTTGTTCTTGTACCAGGTGCTGCCGACAATCTCCGCCCATGCGTATTCAAGCTCCGGTCCCAGTCAGCTTGCGGTATAGCGTCCATCTGAAGTTCTATTCCGGTCAAACTTGGACCACAAGCTGAGTGGGTTGACAAACGCGAGTGCAAATCCTCCCCCCGGCAGTTTCCAACTCCGGTGCACCTTCAAGGCGGCTGGCCCCGTCGAGGCCCAGCATTGCTTGGCACGCCAGGACTTTCGCATGCTGTATACGGACCCGGTTCGGCGGAAGCGCTGTTCGAGTCGGATTCCTCGGTGCGTGAGCCGAAGTTGTACCACTCTCACACATGCGGCTCGGGCGGCAGATGCAGAGCGACAGCCGGAGGAACAGAGGAACGGAGCACTCCAAGAAGACTCCGGTATCACCGCCGATGCTTCTTAAATGAATGGGGCCCGAAGAAGGCCCGACAGACGACCTTTTTTGGGCCCCTTGTGATGCAATATGCAATCGGTGAAGACGATGCGACGTGTGCAGCTTGAAGAGAGTATCGTCTTCCAGCTACGCCGTTCAGTAGCCACAGAGGTACCTGCATTCTGTGGCACACAGCGCGGCCGGTTCCTAGTCGCTACCCATTTGCTCGGACAAGCAAGGAGAGATCTCCAGGTGGACTTGCTCCCTAGGTCTGGAAACGGCATGCAGAATATGCGGTGCATTGTTCCACATTCGTGAACCACCATGCATGGCCGTATTTGGAGCTCTCTCTGCCAAGAGAATGCGTGGGCTCCTGCTCATTGTGTGTGAGAGAAACAGTGTGAACAGAACTCCACAACGCAGACTGTACTCATCATGCATGTCTTGCCCAATGTTGCAAAAGCTCCACTTATTTGGAGGCCCTTCCGAGCTGGGTGACCTGGGGGAAAACGAGCATTGTTGTAAATGGTAGGTTCTGTGCCATTTTGCTTTGCCCCTCTCGCCACCCTTCGGCTGGTGTCCGAGTGGGCGACAGGGAGTCTCAGCCCTGAGAATGGCAAGCTGTAGACTCCGCCTGCTGTTTTGCCCATGCTACCTGTCTGTAAAATTCGTCTAGGGTACCTACTAAGGTCCGCTATCGCCGTTTTGAGACCACATGGGCACCTCCTCGGACCGAGGGGCGAATATTCCGCAAGATTCGTAAAAGAAACTCTCTCCGTGCCATTAGCTCAGGACCCCGATGTCAAAGATGGAGTTTTCATATGTGTCAGGCCGCTGCTTGAATCGTCTTCAGTTTCCTCTCCGCATACGGCCTCTTTGAGCGCGCCTCTTCAACTGTTTCATGTTTAGTTGACGGGGACGATCTGATACCGACAGGTATATCCAGACATCCCACTTGGTATCACAGACATTAGCTCGAATCATGGCGTCGTTTTTCCAGCCACTGAGATCGTCAGGTGATCCTGTCATCACCGCCTGCAACACAAACAACTCCTCAGACGGCTCTCTCGAAGGGAGACTGGTTTATTGCAACAAACTCATCCCACTCAGTGAAAGACTTCGAACGCCGCTGCAGAGATGTAATTTGGCAATCTCTCTTCTGTGTATGGCCTTGCCTTTGATCGTCTGGTCAATTGGTGCCGGTCGAGGCCTTTGGCGTGGATGGAGAAGCAGGTAAGACTTTGTCTCGGTGTCTATGTTCGAGATAGACCCAGGACCCAAAACTGACAAGTGTCAGACCTCGAAACAGTGGCTCACAGCCACCCAAGACAAACTTGGGCCTGAGACATGTGCAACCACAGAGTCTATGTCACTTCGCATCTATTAAGTCATTCCAATTCCTGAGCAAGGGTGTCAAGGTCTCCAGAATCAATGAAAATCCGGCGACACTGTTGATGGCACCTTTGCCATCGTTCTCGGATCCAGACTGCGAGAGAGATCCGATTTTCCTCACCACGTCAAATCAAGATCGTCTTCTTGGCATCCTTGACACAAGTGCCCTGTCCGCAACATCACTGCCAGTATGGGAAAACTTTCTATTCAATCTAGTGCATCGAGAAAATATCGTTTCAGGCGTCGTGCTTCGGGTGGGCGGGGTGGAAGGGAACGAAGAGAAGGCAACAGACATCGTGGGTTTGACAAGACGACTGGCGTGCTCCAACATTCCTGTCGTGCTTTGTTGCCACCACGACGATGACAAGCTGTTCGAGCGCGTTGAGTTTCCGGACCTGTCTGGCGTCATCATCAGGGAGGCCTGCCTCCTGGGCAATGGAGCCAGAAGGTGTTATTTTAGATCCCAGGGACTTCGAAGGGTCATGAAGAAATGTGCGGAACAACGGAACCTGCGACCAGACTTTTTTGTCGGATTTTACGACCGGTGGGCCACTCAACCTTCAGCAGCGGTACTCTGTCGAGCAGCCAAAGTTGCAAAGCACTTCGGCGCCATCTTTGAACATGGACCGTCAACAGCTGGGAAGGAAATGGAAACGGGGTGCAGGAGCATAAGTGGTTTCGAATTCCTGAGGAAACCAGAAACATGTGAGGTACAAAACCCCTCAAAAGCCACCACTGCTGGTGGAGACGAATGTGCTGATTTTGGCCACAGCTGCAACAAATCTGGCTGAAGCAAGAACGGAAGGTGCGGCCCAACTCGGACGCAGGGATCTCCCCAGGATCCATCGCATATCTCGATCTCGACAGTCTTGAAAGATTCTTCCCGAATCTCAAAGTCTTGCTGAGTCCAGTGTCCAACACCCCGGAGTCTTCAGATGACATCGCGGATTCAAGTCGCCCACCTTTAAAGTACAGCGATTCTGCTCCTGCTCGATTCGACTTTTGGGAATCTTCGCCCAATGGCGAGCAAATATCGACTCTGGGTTGTCTTCCAGTGACTTGCGCGGCGACCAGTGACCACTACCAAGCTGTCCTTCAGTCGCAAATACAGTTGCAGGAACTGAATATGCTTCAGCGCGTGAACGAAGCCGAGGTGGAAACAGTCTTGGAGGGGCTGCGACTTCTTCATGAAATATCTTCGCAGTTTTATCTTCTCAAGTTGCTGATAGATGGACTGAAACAGCAGAAAATCGTCGTTTATCGAGGTCTCGGAACTGGCTTCATGATTCCAGACACACAAGTCGAGTTTTGGGGTGTTTCCTCATCGAACGCCACAGACGCTTCCCTCGTCAGCATCTTCATCTCCCGACGCAGCCCTTGCGATTCGAGCACGATCCTCCACACATGGTTGGCACACCACGGTGTCTCTCGGATACACAGATATGAGGAGGAAGTTCGACTGGATTGCCGCACTGGTGGACCGGATCTGGTTGAACTCCCATGCAGCATACGAAGAGCCATCGACGCAGCCACGCCGTTCGAGACGCTTTCGCTGCTGCTGCAGCTTCAGATTGCGCAACCTCAGCACAGCTTCAGGAGAGCCATGCAGGAGTATTGTTCAAGAAATTTGATCGACGATGTCTCCGCCGCGTCCTGGAACGATATGCATTCCCGTCAGTTCCTTGATGGTTCGATATCCATCCAACATCTTCTGCAACGCCGCTTGTCTGATTTACAACACATGGGCTTGAAGGACCTGCCACCGTTGTCCAGTCTCGCTAGATTGTACGTATCAATCGAAGAATTTGTCGGTGATACCTTATTCCGCGGCGATAGTGGCGCCATGAGTACGGTTCTGGGTGCGCTGAGTAGCGTCTACGACCTAGCAGTCTCTGGAGGCGCTAATTCCGGAGGGGTGGATATAAATGCGGATCTTTTCACGACTATGTTCTTCTGCGCCCTCCGCCGGGCCGCCATGGACGATGTTTATCTCGAGGCCACCGACCGCTGTCCTATATTTTCACGACCCGATCAGGCTGCTGTTTTCGCCGAGCTCTGGGTTTTGGGCTCTCAATGCGAACTCTATTTTGGGATAGCTTCCAGAGTTTTGGGAGAAATCATTTATAACAAGCATCGTGTTTCGCTCCGCGCTTGCTCACTACCCACTGGTCTAGTCGACAGTTCGTCTGGTATCATGACTGTATTTGCGAAACCAGAGCCTATGGTGAAGGGCCCTAGAAAAGCACGTGACAGCTCCCCATGGTCGGTCCAGGTTCTTCGGCGCCTGGTTGACTTTGGTGCACTCTCCGTGTTTTGCTTGCCCGCGATGCTGGACATTATCCTCCTCACTTTTGTTGGCCGCGGGTTGTTCATGACGGCGTACATGGGCGACGCCTATCTTGTCGCAGCTTGCTATGCATTGTTAGCATCAATGCTCTTGGGGGCTGGAATTACAGGGTGGATTGGTAGTGTCGGGAACTATTACCTATCTCATGTAGGTCCAAACTTTGCCATGTAGCTCCGTCCTTCGTTTTAACCTCCGTCAGTATGCCTACATCAGCATGGTACACTTCCATGTCCAGCGCCTCTCCGGAAGCTTTGTTTTGTCCATTCTGGTCGGTTTTGTGGGTGCTCTGGTGTTTCACTTCAAGAATTCTCCGGGCTCCGCACTTGTGTTCTTCGCATATTTCATGTTGACCTCAACATACCTATCCCTCCTTGGTAAGCACCGATCTCCATCGTTTCGATAGCGCGAGATTCCTGCTGACAACCAAGCGTAGGTATCTTGGCAACAATGCACCAACAAGGAAGCCCTCTCACCTCTGGAAGGACAGTTCTTTGGCGCACCCTTCCTGTTCTATTCATTGCCCCATTGATCTCGAGCTTTCTAAACCACTACGATCTCATCTTATACCTCTCATTCGGGTACTTCTTTCTATTTCTACTGCTCCTACAATACCGCAGGCTCTGTCACGAATGGATGAATTGGATCGACAACATTCCCACTTTGACTGAGACGGGTATCCTCGACTGGTATCATTCCAGAATGGAGAAAGATATAGTGTCTGATGACACTACCGAGTCGTCAGTGATCGTGGATAATGAAGAGAGCACACTGAACCCGAAACAAGTCGCCCTACAAGCTTTTCGGGAAAGTGTGCTTTCATACCAACAAGGACTCCATAGCATCAGAGATGTCGTTCTGTGCCCCGATCCTCTGGTGAGACGGGTTGTTCTGGGGCTACCATTTATTGACTGGCTAGTTCGCAAGCACAGCTCCAACGGAGAGAGCAGAGACACTATCGAGCCATTCTCTGTGTCATGGTTTGCTCAACTTGATCAAGCACTCAAGGCACAGAAACAGATGACGCAAGGTCTCAAGGAACACAGTATCTTTATGTTGTCCCGATATTCCAAGCTCGACGTGAGTTTTCAGCTATATACTCGCGTTCTGTGACTGACCTTGGTAGATTGGGCAAAACGTAGGGCTGTTCCTTATATGTCTGATGGACCGGTGGGTCAGCATCGCCACGGCAGCAACTACACCGCCGATCGATGTTTTCTTCTCTTTCACATCCCGATACGCCATATGTCTTGCCATTCTATACTTCTGCGTCTCAATCATGGCATTGGACGTCACGCTCCGAGGCTATTGGCAATCAGGATATGAGCTACCTGAGCAAGAACTTACAACTCTGGAGGACGCTGCTCTGATAGCCTGTAACTGGGAAAGGTGCGGCTTGCCCCTTTTAGTCACCCCATCGGCCGCTAATTTGCTTCTTAGATCACGTCGGCACACATATTTTCTCGCACTTCGCAAACTTTGCAGCCGTCTCATGCTCAGTTTTGGTGTATCTTCCCTCTTCGTCTGGGCCCTGGTAGATGACAACACCATGATTGGACTATATTATCTTTATGCAATGTCATACTCTGCAATTATCATATTTCAGGCATGTCTTCCGCCAATGCTGGTTGATTCGGCTAACAGTTCTCAGTTCAACCGGTGCTTTACCACCAACGCTTCATCCCATACCGCCTCGATTCTTTTTTCCGCTGCTACTGGATTTGTAGTGGGCTGTGTGCTTCATGGAGCTTCCCGCAAATCACCCACTATCTTCACAGATGCGATTTCTCTATCTGTCAGCGCCACGACGGCTGCCATCCTTACTACTATTTGGGTTCTCGGGGGGAATACCACAGTCCCCAGTTCGCAACATCGTCAATCGCGGCCTAATCCCAAGGTCTGGGTTCAGCATTGCCTAGTGGAGGGAGCGGATGGAACCACAGACTTTGGCAGCCTGGAGATACGTGGTGAGCAACTTATCGGTGCTCAGAATGACCCCCTTGTCCGCCAAATAACAGAAATATTTCGCGTTGTCGAACGTATGTCGGCCTCCAGCACCGACGATTTCGGAGGGGTAAAAAGTGCTGCTCAGATCGCCCTGACGATGTGGGAGAGAAACACCATCCAGGTTGAAATCAGCTCCCGGTCTCTGTTTCTGGACAACGGTCTGTCAGAGGTCAGATCCTTCAGCAGGTTCCAAGGTGAGAACTTCCAAATAATCGTTCAAGGATTTGGCTTCAGTCACTCTTCGAGCCGCTTGATCAACGCCGAAATGTAAGTGGCTGTTTTACAACCGCACCTGTGGCTGGGCAGATGACTGACCGCTCCGTAGAGTTGCCGAGTCCATCTTGTATCATATATGTGCCGCAGTCCAGGGACGAGATCCCGAATATGCAGTCCGTGCATCACTTTCAGTATACCAGATGGACTTGGATAGAAGACTTCGCTTCGAATCGGCTGCTCGCGGTATCCCAGCAGACCGCGCCTGGGCAAATTCAGCCTTGCTGAAGCGCCTTTGCCTGTCCATTGACATTGATCGCAAATGGGACCAACTGCCCCAATATGTCCGTGAGGCTATTTTCTCGAGGGTGGCTGAGAAGCCCGTGATGCTTTCCCCTACGTTACGAGACTGGATGCAATCCAATGACCGGAGTCTGGACCTCAGCGATTTCCATGCTCGACTTGTTTTGTCACTTTATCGAACATCAGAAGAATTCCCCGCAAGATTCAGGAAACGCGTCTACAATGCAGACAGCACCGTGCCAGTACAACACTCCTACATCCAAACGGCGGCAAGAGCACAAAGAAACCAACTAGGTATCTTTGCTGCAAGCTGCTTGCAGTTTCCATCTGAGTTTGCAAAGTGGATCGGCATAATTTCTGGGGGCAGCTCCAACATTGAGCGGGAGCTATGGCACAAACTTTCGGGTTGCCCAGCCATGCGAGCTGCCGTCATATGGCTGGCCCTATTGACTTGGGGCATTTGCCGGCACGTCAAATCTGCCTGGATCTACGCAATCTTGATCTACCACCACAGGGCGCTGGTTCACATTTCACGCCTTGCAAAAAAGGGCACGTCGCGCACTCTTCAAAAGAACCGCATCGTCGTTCAACTACGGCGGAGTACCATGACTGGGTTTGCGTCACTCAGTGAAGAGGGCTCTCTGGTGCTGGACGTATTCGAGGGAAGGGTCCAAGATCGACCTAAGACGGCCAAAGCTGTGGCATCTGCGACTTATGATGAGGCTTATCGTCTGGTTCGACGATACGACGAGTCGCTCAATGGTCAAATCACCAGCGTTTACTCCTATCGAGACACTGAGCGAGTTATATTTCCGATGCAAAAAAACGTCCGCTGTGGGGATATGCAGTCGCTATGTCAATACGACAAAAAGGGACGGGTCACGCATGGCATCATCAGTTTTGGGACGATCCGGTACTCATTCCGATACTGGTACAAGAAAGGCACTAAGCAAAGCGGAGAGGTCCTAAAAGCTGACTTCATTCGCCTTGTATCGGGGACAACGCAATCGCTCGAGGTCTACTGGGGTGCACCCACAACGGAAAAGTCTCTGGAGAGACTGGACTGGGTCCCTTCGGATCGCGTACATCGGATAATCAAGACTTTTGGGAATCGACAGTACACAATGCACTACGACTATCTCCACCGCAGAGATCCTAAGATCACAACATATCTCCACGAAGGAGGTACCAGCGCGGCCGTTCCCTGGTCCCCGCCGCCATTCGAGCACGAACATCAACTCCAACAGCGGCCCAAGGATAACCTGTTCGGCAACGACGATCTGCTCAGTTACCACCGACACTGCGATATCAAATATGTGGCGCGTTGCTTGGAACGAGGAAGGTCTTGGGGCGTTCTGATAGACCCAGCATGCTGGCAATACTGGAGGAAGAAGACAGTCTACCGCCCCGTTCCGACATGGTGGCTGAGGACGGAGTTGTGGAGCCACTGGCGCCAAAGTGGAAGGCTTGATGCATTGGCTGCGTGCTGGCTCGACGAAATCATTCTCCGTGAGGAGCCGCACCTGAGAGAGTATTGGCGGGCACGTGGTTCTGGTAGACTCGACCTTGCGAGGTCGGTTCTCGATGCCCGCATCCAACAGATTTCGGCTGCCATTGAGCTAGACAAGGAGGTATCCGAGGTGTGCATGTTGCCCATCAAAACCTCAGATCTATACGCAATGGGACTGGGCAGGGACGCGAACCAGATGACGCTGCGACCGCAAGACTGTTTTCACGATGAAAACGATCGAATATCCGTCATCTTCAACGATCTCGGGTGTTGGCCTGATTCTCCTGGGGGAGTTTCTAATTGCAGGAGAGATCTTGTGGATGGTCATCGAACCATTCGCAACCACGTCCTGGCCGAATCAGCGAACGACTTTGGGATACCGCGATTCCAGGTGGAGAGAAGTATCCAGTCCTTGAAGCTCCTTCCGTTGTGGGGTCTGGATGGCAGGAACCCGAACCACGGGCTAATCGACAACCTTCTCGAGTCGGAAGTAGATGAGAAGATTGCCAATACGGATAGCTTTCATGACATTGGTGGAACTTTTGTTCCACTCCTCGGTCTTTTCGTCAAAGGCGCTCGGTCGAGGTCGCTGTCGAGAAAGGACATTGAGACTTATACCGGCGTGATTCTCGCCATGTTCGACTATTTTGAGCGCAAAGACTACAACAAGACCTGGAACTCGAAGGAAGTGGCAGATTCGTGGGTTCATGCTTGGTTGACTCCGTACGATGATCCAAATATTGTCAATGCGGCAGAGTACTTCGAAATGGAAAAGCCTAGCCTCGCCGACTTCCGCAGCGCCCTCGCCATTTACAGTTCGTATTTCTTCATCTTTTCAGTCCAGACGCCTGAAGACTGTCCAAAGGTTTTCCAGAGCACTCACCACGGCATCAGCAGCCTTTTTGGCGTCCATCTGAAACATCGACGTGGCACCACATTCGGCATCTGGGACCATGCTATCCTCTGGCGAGAATGCTGCCTGAACCTGAGCCCTGCGCAGTCAGAACTTCCTCTCCCAGTGCAGTCCATGGTGCTGTCGGGCATTGGCCTTGCCATGCGCCTGGCGTACTTTCACGCCGATGTCGTTCTGCCCTGCACGTCAGTGTTTAATCCGTGAGTCGGCATTTTTCCTTCTCAGTACCCTCGAAACTAACAAGTGGTCAGGATATGGGAAGTAGAGCTTGGAACAGACAGCAGTCGTCTAGGGCACAAGAAGCTCTTCGGCCGGAAGATTGACCCGATAGTGAACGGGGTCAGCAACATGGATGCCTTCAAGCCAGTGGAGACAATTAGGTCTGACAAACCTACCGTGGTAATGCTGTCGAATGTTCAGTTCATCAAGGACATCAAGACGGCCATTCTGGCGGCGGACGTCATTGTGAACAAGTATGGGTTCACTGACTACCAGCTGTTCGTCTATGGTGCTCGGGACCGGGAGCCCAATTATGATGTCGATATGGCACGGCTGATCGAGTCGTGCAAATTGGGAGACCATGTTGTATTAAAGGGATTTGGAAAGCCCCAGGACGCTTTGCAGGACGCCTGGCTGTTCATGAACTCGTCGCTTTCCGAGGGATTGCCATTGGCAATCGCAGAGGCAGCGCTGGCTGGAGTCCCCATTGTTGCAACAGCGGTTGGAGCCACAGCACTAGTGCTGACGGACCCAGACAGCCCGACAGTGCGATATGGCGAAGTTGTGCCACCAAATGATCCGACGGCACTTGCTCGGGCGCAGGTGGCAATGCTAGCTATGGCCGGACCGTGGGCTAAATTTACCGGAGAGGTCGACGTGCGAGGCTCAGTGGCGCCACACCTTGCGATGCCGGATAATCTGTCAACTCGCGACGTGGAGTGGCTGACGAAACGGATGTACGACAAGACGGAAGACCGGAGAAAATTGGGCATGCTCGGCCGCGAAATGGTGCTTCGGGGATTTCACGGGGAACGTTACTTGCGCGAACACGAGCAAATGTATTGGGTGCAATGGCAGATGGCGCGTATGCGTAAGGTGTTCGCGGTCCCCCAGGCCGAAGAATCGGATCCGGAGTCTGGCGCGTCGAGGGCCGGGGAAGTGGGCCCTAATTCAACGAATACGGTGCTGGGCGGAGGATGGAACCGGCTCAGCCTCTGCTTGCGTTTGCTGCATCGCGGAAAACGACTGCAGAAAAAGAATAGGGACAATGCAATTTTAAAGCGGGACGAAGAGGAGGCCCAAGATGAGCAGAACCGATGAAAGAATCAGCGGCAACGCTGTGGCATCACATGGGGCTTGGCGGTGATTACCCCTGGCGATTGCTGACAGGTGTCGCATTTCGAAGAATCTGACTTGATTCGTTCCTCATTTCCTAATGGTCAAAGTGTGGGCCGCGCGTTGCAATGCGATCCACCGTGAAGGTGGCGCGGCAGCGGAGCACCAACACTGCAATAATGGGATACGAATATGGGGACAATGGATACTATACATAATTTGACAGCCTCCGCATTTGTCAGGCCACAAACTGTATCCTCATCGGCCCAATCCATTCAACACCAGCAACAACTCCGGAACGGCAACGACGACACCAGGAAAAGATGATCACCATCGCTCGCGCCGCGTTCGTGGTCGCGGCTGGCATGCCAGTCGTCCTAGCGGCATCCCCGTACAAAGTCGACACGCGTGACGATGTTGTGGCATCTGTGCGAACCATGGCGCATGATCTGGTGTCCTACTACAAGGGAAACCAAACAGGCCAGGTCCCCGGACTCCTGCCTGGGCCGCCGCCGTCGGGTCCGTATTACTGGTGGCATGGCGCCGTTTTCTGGAGCACCTTGATCGATTACTGGCATCTGACTGGCGACGACTCATACAACAAGATTATTACCGAGGCCCTGCTCTGGCAGGGAGCGGGCACGACGGATACGAGCAGCTTCTTGCCTCCCAACCAGACGGCATCACTGGGGAATGACGACCAGTGTACCTGGGCACTTGCGGCCCTACTGGCAGCCGAGAACCGATTCCCTGACCCTCCGAACCAGGCCGCGGGATGGGTGAAGGCAGCCCAAAATGTCTTTGAACAGCAGTATGCACGATACCAAATGGAGGTCGAGAAGGGTGATTGCGAAGCCGGCGGATTGCGATGGCAGATTCCTCTAATCAATACCGGTTACGACTATAAGAACAGTGAGTACCTACCCCTAGACGAACAAACAGTGTGGCTGATGAGGTCTCTTAGCCATGTCTAATGGCTGCTTCTTCAACCTGGCTGCCCACCTCTTCCGATATACCGGAAACACTACCTATTTTGCCACGGCCGACAAGACATTTAGCTGGATGCAAAAGATTGGCTTCATTGACAGCAAGACTTGGGCCATCTACGATGGCGGACATGTCCAAAATAACTGCACCGACATTAACAAGGCCCAATTCACATACCCGTCGGCTCTCATTCTCCAAGGCGCCGCCTTTATCTATAACCAGGTAAGTGTCGCTCCCAATCCTTGTTCTAGGTTGATAGTTTCTAACACAATGGATGAACAACAGACTGGTGGAAACTCGCCCGTGTGGAAAACAAACTTGGACAACCTCCTTGATGCGATACTAAAGTATTCCTTCAAAGACGGCGTTGCTTTTGAGCCAGCATGCGAGACAGGAGGTCGATGCACCTCGGACATGATAGCGTTCAAGGGTTACCTCCTACGGTTCCTCGGCACGACGGCCCAGGTAGCTCCCTATACTCGCGACAAGATCAAGTCGCTCGTTACCTCGACGGCCAAAGCAGCAGCGGCTCACTGCTCGGGTGGCAGCAGTGGCAGGGCTTGCGGCTTTAGTTGGCTCGAGAGTGAATCTCGCAAGTCGAATGCCACAACGGATGGCCTGGGCGAGCAGTTGACGTCGCTTGCTGCAGTTGAGAGCTTGCTCTTCTTTGACGCCAGCGGCCCAGTGACCAATGCGACCAAAGATTCAGCCCCCGCTGCGGCTGGTGGTGGTGGCGGTGGTGGGAAACCCGGGGGTGGCAATCCTTCAGGTGCTGGCAAGTTGGAAATGGGGTCATTGATGATGGTGGCGGGGTTGTTCTTCCTGTTTCTTTGAGACTGTGATTTTTTGACATTTATCATACCATACTAAACCTGTACTCTGCTAGTTTGTAGTGAGTTTTTCTTTTGTCCTGTGGTTGGGCCAGATGTAATCTTTCCATGTTAGTTCTTTTTCTGGGGTATATTCCGGTGCACACATAAAAAAGGCGAAGAAAATAATAGTAGCTGGTGGGTTTCCAGCGACACGAAAAGTACTACCAATCTCTCTTGTTTGTAATACGCCGTAAGTGGGTGGCTGTGGGTTCACAAATATCAGGGATCTGCCACGGCTGAGATAAAGATGAGGTGACTTTTGTCGGAAAAAGCCAAGCTTCATATTGGAGTTGGAAGTGTCATCCCATCCCAAATAATTGGTCGAAGCAAAAGTACCTACTTAGCTGCCTGGTGAGAGAGAGAATGTGGGAAAAGGCTTTTGATCCCAACTCGCAGCTCGGAAAAGGGAAGGAATTCTCCCGCTACTACATAACTAACCATCCATTATTGGCTGTTCCAACTTGGCATAGCCCAGGGTTGGGATTGGATGAGATGGGATACGATGTCCCATGCCCATGCCCATGCCCCAGTGCTAGGTAACGTGCTTTGGGTGATGGGATGATGGCTAAGGATGGATGGGACGGGATGGGGATGGGATGGGGATGGGATGTGCAGAAGGATTCTTCCCCAGCCACCCATCACCCAAGCACAGAAGCACTTTTTGACTTTTTGACCCGAACTGTTGCATAGGATGGGATTCTGCATTTGGACTGGAAAGCTGGACGCTGCGACGCTCTCCTGCAAATGCAGATGCACGGCTAGGTTTTGACTCAATTGGGTTCTGGGTTCTGGGTCTGGGTTTGTTCTGTTGTTTTTTTTTTTTTTTGACCAAAGCACCGGGCAGGCAGCCATTAACAATGCGGGGCAAAGGAAATCCTGGGCTTCACCCTT
>Ga0247765_1000729_pt1 | contig 22269 bp, 18 predicted proteins | sample UWRJL106311C6_FD_179949 | JGI IMG/M metagenome (GOLD analysis project Ga0247765, IMG submission 179949) | Plant litter microbial communities from Arlington Agricultural Research Station in Wisconsin, United States - UWRJ-L106-311C-6 | ecosystem: Environmental > Terrestrial > Plant litter >... | reverse complement strand
TTATCTCTCTTGCTTGATAAATACTAGCCACCTAGTTATCTAACAAAGTATCCCTTCTCAAGCAAGAGAGATAAAGGGGGCGGGGGAGGGGGAAGTTATATACACATCCCATAAAAACACCTCACCTCATCATCCCTTTCCCCCCCTCTCCTCCTACCAATTATATACCTACCTGGGGACCTGCCCAGCACTACGTACCTACGTCAAACGGCTTTCCTTTCTCTTCTCCCCGCAAATATACCTTACCTACCCACCCGCTTGACTGAGAAGCCCTGATCCCGACACCGGCCCCCATCCCGAAAGCGTTCCCTCGCATCTGCGCACCTCTCCACGACCCGAAGATTTCCCGACGCTCTCTCGTAATTTCATCCCAGAACCCCAGACTAGTTGCATGCTTGGGACTCGGGGCCATGCATACAGTGGGCTAACTAAAGAGTGGGCTAGAGATGTGCCCTCACCTGCAGCACAAGTGGGGACGGATACGGAGATCCAGGGCCGTGATTCCGGACCGAGTTCCCCCTGCCCCCCTCCTCAGAGGCCTATCTACGGCTACCAAGCAATGTACGGTTGGGTCCTGTGATCAACTTGGATTGCCACCAGTGCAGCTCTGTAGACTGAGATATGTACGTGTTGAAACTAGGGGGTGAGCAGGCTAGTCATTTGAACGTGAACCGTACTGTCAAGAGTAATCTGGTAGTCTAGAGTCCCTGCCCAGTTTACATTACTCCCTCAGTCACCGTCGCCAGGAAGTCACCTCTCAGTTCAAGGAATTTTTCTCTCCTCTTTTTTTCTTCTTTTCTTCAGACATATTCAATCTCATTGTCTTGCTGCATCCACACCCTTTCATGCCCCATCCTGAGACTCCATTACGTAAGCACTTATATCTCCTTATCTGCGACGTGCAATCTCCCAGCGCCAGTCTAGATGCGTTCTTCCTAGCTTCGTCAATGCTCTTGTCTATGAATGACTGGGCAAGACCGTCCAAGAAAAAAACTAAACTTTGGTGTACAACATGGTAGACAACAAAAGAAAAGCAATGACAAGAATTATGCCACCACCAACCTAATTGCGATTCCCTATACCTACCCCATATGTATGTATTATGAGGGTATTGTCCATTGCTCCTTTCAACAATGCTGATGCATTCAACCTCATTACCACTCTCGCGCCGTATGTCACAACTCTTAGTGCTTCTTGTATTTCTGATCGCAGGTTAGCAAAGGCTTCAGTTATCTACAAGTCAAAACTTACCGCTTCCACTCGCCTCCTGTTCTGTGGGTCCAAGGAATTGGTTGCCCCTAGCAGCGTTTGTCCGATCGCTTTCGTTGCCCCAATCGCTGGGCGGAAAATGATGGTTGGAGCTCTCTTCAGCACTGCCTTGGCTGCCCCTTGTGCACTCTGGCTCTCCATCACCTCTGCCGGGACCGCAATGATGGCGTCTCGGGCCATCGAAAGGTCCCGCGCAAGGCTGGAATATGCTCCTCGCATACCCTCAATGATACCGAGAGGCTGGTCGGCGTACAAGCTGATCTGCTTCTTTTCCTCGTCGATTTCGCCATCCTCCCAGTCATCCCCGCCACTCGACGGGCCCTCGCCGTGCGGGTTGGGAACCAGCAACCCTTCGGCTCCCTGGAGAGCATACTGCGTTCCGATCGCAAGCTTAGCACCCAACTTGACCACTTCGGTCCCAGTCGTCTTTGCGAAAGCCGCCGCACCCTTCCCGATGCTCCGAACAATTCGGCCGTCTTTTCGGTATTCTCGGATTGGGATTTCAACGAGCTCCCTGAAGCCACTGCTGACATTGACAAGAGAACGCACTGGCGCCAACCCCGCAAGAATACCAGGCAACTGCGTCCGCTTGACGTTATCGGTCCAGATATCATTGAGCTGCTTGCCCAGGCGGTCGAAGCCCGACACGCCGTATAGAATGACGTGCCGCAGCGTCAGCGTGGCATCTTCGAGGATCATAAAGTTCATAAACTCAGTCGTGTGGCCCGACCGGAGACCAGCGTAGTCAACCCGATGCGGCTTAAAGTCTAGTTTGACTGGAATGTCGTTAATTTCAGCACGCTGGATGAAGGGAATATCGCTCGGCGAGACATGGATCTGGACGGTATCATCCTTGAACTCAAAGAATCGAGTAATGAAGTCGAGTGCATCTTGGTCGACGTACAGTCTCAGCGGCAAGACCGTCACCCTGAGGATGATCTCCGACGCTGGCAGTGATGGCACAGGCTTGGTGTTGAGCAGCTCCAGATGGACCATGGTGGCACCCAGTTCCCGCTCGCCAGCGTCCTGATCGTACATGGCGAACTTCTTCCACGTCGACGTTGCGACGTGGTCAAAAACATCCACTTCGTTGATTCGAATGTCGATCGAGTTGATTGTCTCGCCCGAGTCTGGTGGGAAGGTTACTAAATCTGCGTTGACTCCCTTCAGCTCGAATGTGATCTTGTGGCGCTTGCTTCTGTTCAATTTCAACTTCTTCGATCTCGATCGGTGCTGCCCAGCTACTCGCAGTGTTGTATTGGTCACGGCCGTCGTGGCGATCGACTCGGTCTCAGTGGTGTTGTCATGAAGCTCATCGTTGATCGCCCGGGCTAGCTCTCTCGGATCACGATTTGCAGGGATGCCAATGTAGATAGAGTTGAAGAGAAAATCGCCTATAACGGTCTCCTCTTCCTCAAAGTCTTGCTCATAGGCATTCCTACGATCTGCCCGGGCTTTACGCTCATATGCTTTGGCTTCCACATCCTGGACGGCCTTTGTGATAACCTCCCTGGTGCGAGCCCAGTCATAGCCGTCGAACAAGTTCCAGATGACATGGACGTCCCGAACACAGACCTTGAGGGGACTACGTTGAACCCTAGAGTCATTGGATTCATCGTACGTGTTTTTCTTCGAGTTCCACCGGTGTGCTGTCCCTTTGATCTTGGAATTCAAGTCAAAGAAATCGTCGCGAACGAACAAGTCATCGCTGTCCTGTTTGGGTCGAAAGCTCATTGTGCTGAGGAGCACTCCGTCGGTGGTATCTTCGATCTTTGTACCACCCGCCATCATAGATGAGGATGTTGCATTGAACAACTCCTCTTGAACGGCGTCACCGACATAATACTGGGAGTCGAGCTGGAGTGGGCTGTCATGGCCTCCGTAGTAGTCATCATCGCTTTCTTCATCACCGCCAAGTTCCCGTGCTATCGCAAAGTCATTATCGAAATCATAGTCGCCCTCTGCTTTGCCAAACGCGTCGGCGGTGATGGATGCCAACAAATCTTGTACTGGGACAATGGATGTTCTATACTTGATCTCCTTGCTCGGCGGGGTTGGCGGCTTTAGACCATTGGCCAGCGAGATAAGAGTTTGAGTTGAGTCCGCACATGTCTCGAGGACAAGCAGATTATCTCGGACCTCAACATCAACGTGTGGCTCTCCTTCGGCATCTTTCATAACTCTGACCGCGGCTTTTGCGGCCGAGATCTGACAGATGTTGACATAGCCTTGGGAGCAAAGCTCGGTGACCTGAGGCGATGGTGCCATCTGCGACTGTCGGGTCGTCGCAAATTGACCGTTATCCAAATCTAGTAGTGATACATCGTCGATCAGAAGGACAGATGCCCTCTTCAAGCTTGTATTGGCATCGAGCGTTTCATGTCTACCGGCTTTGACATCGAGGTGCGCATCGGTAAGGACGACCAGAAGTTTCGACGTTAGCCCAAGCGGGTTCAAGCCAACAAGGCAATCGCAGAATGATAGGTCAACCTTGATAGATTTTGGATCACTGCCTTGATTCGCCGAAGGGTGTGCCGTCGACCTAGTGCCTCTAATAGCGGAGTGGGCGTGGTCTCCCAGGTTCGCAACTGATGCCGCGAGACTGGCTTCGAAATCCTGAGGCGTAGCATCCTGCGCGAGTCCTAAGATGTCCATAACAGTTGGGACACGATACTCGACACTCAGGCCAAGAAGCTTGACCTTGAGAACCGGCTCTATGTCGTCAATCATCCTCATCATCAAGACCGGTGGCTTTGTAGGCTTTCCGATAGCTGACGATGTGGGTGTCCCGACCAGCTCCTCGATCTTGTTGCGGTTGATAGATATCGTACCGGCAACGACGGCTACCAGTGAGGGGAGAGTAATGTGGGCCAGTTCCAGATCTTTGAGAGATGCTTGGATAACACCGAACCTGCCCCCGATGTCGACCGTGCATTCAACAGTCCTCACTTGAGCCATTGTCAGGAGACCAGGACGGTCATCTTCCGGCAGATATTTGGCAACTGTCCCTAGTTTCGCCAAATCCTCTACAAGACTCGGTAAACAGACCAGTTGCTGCAGCCTGCTCGCATCCACCCTGGCCTTGGCAACAGTCAAGCACAAGACTGGGCCCTTCCTGCGTTGTCGGAGGAGTGTGTCGACCATGATTTCGTCTCCATGCTCGTCAAACTTAACTTTGGAGGGCGTGATAAGTTCCAAAAGTCTTTCGAGATCCTTGTTTCGTGGGAGCATGACATACTCTAGCCTCGTGTCGGTGACCTCTGCAACAACTGGGACCTCGGCCCTAGAATATCTCATGTAAGGCCCAGCCAGTCGAATCTTGCTGAAGTGGATGCCGATGCCTTCTTCTCGGTGGACTAGCTTGAGAGCACTGGTGTTCAGCAGCATACTGCATTCTTTTCCGATCACATCGACCCGCAGACCATTGATACGCAGATCTGTCTTGTTCTCCTTTGTGGCAGTGCGGTCATCCGGGTTGATTGCGGCTTCGAATCGGACACCTCTCGGTTTCGATCCTGCTTTGACGGAAACCTGAGGACTCTTTAGGTTGGTGGAGGTTGTTGAAGAGCCCATATTGAGAAAACTGCTCAAGCCCCCAAACCAGCTGAAGGTCTCGTCCAGTTTCTGGAGATCCACTTTGACGCTCAACGGCAGCGTGTTGATATCGACACGCGATGTGCCATGTGTGGACGTGACCTTGACAGAGATATCATGCCCGCTGGATTGGAAGGTGCTCGCAACTGATTCAAACATTTGGATTTGACGGTCAAACGAGATGATGTCGTCGTTTGCGTACCCGAATTTGAACTTTTCGACACTGAAGGTCGCCTCGTTCTGTCGTCCAGAGTTCACCACCGATCCTTGCAGATTCACAATATTAGCTCTGAGGAGTATGTCAGAGACGAAGTCCGTATCCTTTGGCCCGAAAATTCTCTGAGGGGTGTCTGCGACACCTGCGAGCTTCTCCAAGAAGTTAAGCGACAGGCCCTCCAGAGTGAACTTGACGTCTGGTGTCTGCTGCGGTTTATCTTCTGGCGCAGGCTTGGCAGATGCAGCATCCGGTGCATCACCTGATTGGCCTCGAACTGCTTCGACCAGTTGAGACACAACCATGGCCAGCAGAAATCCGATAGAAGCATCAAACCTCACCTCCAGTGGCTTCAGTATGACTTCGACTAACTTGTCGCGGGGTTCTTCAGGTGTTGGTTCCCTAAACGCAGAAAGCTCTGGGCTTGATGGTGCAGCCGAGTGCATGGAAAACGCTCCCGGTAGATTCGGAGAGATTGACTTCCCAAGATCGGGCGTGATGACTTCGATGTGCTTGTGATTCGATGGAAAATAGATAGAGATCGCATCGAGGGATAAAATTTCCTTGACGAGCCGAATTTGTCCACGCGGTGTTGGAACATCGTCGTGTGATGGCTCAGGCTCAATAGCATCACGTTGATCCCGGCTAGTTCGGTGTTGGTCCTCGAGCACGGGAGCGCTTGGTTCCGGCGTCAACGAATGTTCTGTGAACGGTTGGATTAGGGGGCCTCCGGTCAGTATGCTACTCTGCTGAACTCTCGATGGCGAACCCTGACGCGCAGGAGAGAAAATAGGCGAGGTAGGTGGAGGCGAGACAGCCTTCAGTGGCAGTGATGGCTCTTCTGTCGCAATTGGACCAACTTCCCACGACCCCGGCATTGCGCCGCGCAGTCTCTCCGACTCGGCTTGCGAGAATGCACTCATGTACATGCTCTCTGCCTCCTCATGGCTGTATAGATGAGACTCTGTGAGATCTTCTGGTACTGGCCCGCTCGAGCCGCTGCCGCTGCTTGATAGTTCTGAGTGGATAGACCCCCCCGACGACAGCGTGCTCGAGAGTGAAGAGGCTGCTGGTGGTGGCCGTAAGTGCGGCTCGGACCGCGATTCTCGCTCCACTTGGGCATCCGCCCAGGGAGCCGGTTCTCGTTCTACAATATCGGAATGTGGTTGATATTTCAAGGTTGGCGGAGAGAATTCCTGGTAGACAGATGCCCGCGGAGTTGACAGGGAGGACGTTGGTACCTCAAGCTCCTCACTCTCATCATCGTTACTGCTGAGATCATATGGGATGTCGAAAACATCTACACTGCTCTGGGTACGAAATTGGCTTTGCCCCAATTCCGAGTCAGTCGTCGAGTCTGACGTTATGCTCATGCCTAGGCCGACTGTCGGTTGCGCACGGAGGAATGTAGGAGTCTCTGCAACTGTCGGCGAGGGTGAGGCAACAGACGATGGCATGGACGGTGATCTTGCCAACGTCGAGAACACATTGGCTTCCGAGATCAAGAAAGCTCGAATGTTATCCAGTAGGATGTGGCGCTTGCCCTCTTTATGGCAAATTGTGGGTGCATCACCCCCCTGCTGCGTCGGTGCCGTGACACCCTCCACATTGATTCTCTCAAGAGCTAGTTGGAACGTAACCAACTCGGGAGCCGACGCAGTATGGTCGACCAAGACTTCCATATCGATTTGAAACTGAAGTTTCCGGACATGAATCTGTATCCTATCCACGACCCCTTGGAGAAAGTCGGCCAGGAACGCAGGGACTGAAAGAGCCTGACCAGTTCCATATATCGAAGAACCATCGTCACTTTCTGGCTCACTTATTGTCACCGAGGCGCCGAGGTCTTGTGTCTCCGCTGCCAGGGCTTGCTCCAATTCTTGCTTTTGAGCCGAGGGCTGTATCTCATAGAATGACTGGGCCAGGTCAACAGCGGTTGGAATAACATCGGTACCCCTGGCTGTCCTCCACTTGCGAGCCTGCTGCTGGTCCCGCTCGTCCTTGGAAGCCACCTTCAGCCTGATATCGACGCCGTCAACCTCGACCGTTATGGGACTCGCATAAAAATCCATGGGAATGGTAACTCGCAACTGAAGGACCTTGGCCTTTTGTAGGGAGAAGGTCGGAGGTAGCCCGAGAAGCTTCTCGAGTTTCTACGGCAAAAAAAAGGTCAGACATCAAATACGCAGTCAACTTGGGACGAAATAATACAGTAAGGCTAGTTACCTGTAGAATGAGGCCGACATCTCGGAACTCAAGAACGGTATTCCTCCCTAATGCAAAGTCTAGATTCTCGAGATCGAGGGTTTGGGAATCGAGCACATCAATGCGAGACAGAGCGAAGCGCAGCAGTTGCTTCGACATCAGCGAGCTCCGGAAGGACTGGAAGAAGGACGCCATTTCTCCTGGTTGTAGGAACGAGCCGATCGAGGGTTGTCGCTTCAATGAGAGTCGGCAGGAGGTCAGCAACCTGCGTGAATCAGCCGGTGAGATCGCCGAAACCCTCGATGGAACCCCAATTCAGAAGGGAAAAAGGCTCTATCGATCATACGGCGAGTACGGCAGAAAGGCGGAAGGAGTCCAGCTGCTGTCGCGGTGGCGAGGGCGGCTGTAGGAGCACGGGGTGGGATGCCAATGCCAATGCGGGGAAGGTCATGGTCGGGGGGATAGCATCATCATGGCTGGCCCTGTGAGTTTTCTTTTCGAATGTCGGGACGTTTGGGCACAAGCCAGCGGCAATGTACGAGCAGAGCGGAAAAGTGGAGGAGTGGAAAGTTACGAGTTGGTTGACGTGGTGAGGAAACCTCCAGGCTGGGTAACCCGTGACAGTTTTGGGTGTCAAGCTCCCCAATCAGTTGATCGACCTTATCGTCAGCACGCGAACCATGCGCCAGCCGACGCCGGCCTGCGAGGCGTGCTTCGCACCGAGCTAGCCTGGCGTGGGGTCCACCCCGCTTGGCCCAACGGGAGGTCTGGGGCACCCCACCGAGGATACTTCTGGATGCTTGACGAAGGGCAGAACAACGAGTAACTAACCTACAGGAACGGAAGCAAGGCGAGAAGCTGGGGATATGCAGTCACAGCGAAAGTGAATGACACAAAGCAGCATTTCTCGCCTCGTCCAGTATTTTACAGGCGCTGGATGGGCTGCACACTGGTTGTCTGCCTGAAGTGCCCCACTCTAGCGCAACACATGCCGCTGTGACTTACACTCAAGTGACGAACTGCGTCCAACCACCAGCAGCGTCGGCCCACCGTTCTAACGGCATGCGGTATTCCTCGAAGCAGGGGCGCAGCAAAGCTCACAATGTCGGAACTCAGGCTAGTCGTACCAGCCATACAGAAAGTCAAGCACCTTATTGCACCTACAGTCGGGAGTAACCGAGAATTGCCATGGGAAGTCTACTAAGTCCAAAAAAAGCCCTCTGCACCTCAGTTGATTGAGGCACCCTCTTCCAAGTCTCGCGTAATCAAGCTCCCTCAGCCCTAACCCTACCGTATTCACGAGCGATCCGCTTCGCAACATCCTCGCCGCTCCAATACGCGCCGGTCACGGTCCCTAGGGCGACAAAAGGCGCCGTGTGCTCCCCGGCAAACCAGATTCCCTTGTCCTTGACTCCGTCTCGCATAACCAGGATATCTCTATCGCCCTCCTCGAGGCCGCGTTGGAAATTGCAATAACTCCCGTTGCCTGCGAGGTCATCGTTGAGCCAATCGGTCGCGAAACATGCTGTGGGTTTGCAGTCGGGTTTACCATCATTGTAAGATGGAAGGCGGGAGTAGTAAGGCTTAAAAAAGGAACATAGAAACTCCTCCTTCTCGCCCTTAGCGGCGAAGGAGCGGACTTTAGACGTGATGTAGTGCGATTCATCCCCATAGATGTAGAACAACAGGGTGGGATGCCCGCTTGGTGGTGCGAGAGACGCAAGCTCGACAGTTTCGTTGTTCCACCTTTCGGTATTTGTGTCGGCAGCATATTTCGGTGACAGCCATTGGCCAAAGCCCTTAAAGGTGTGGCCATCGGCGTCTGGAACAAGCCAGAATGCACTAGGAAAGGAGATGTAGACCTGGAGGCGTCAGCTTGAGGTACAGCTGGTTGATTCGTGTACCGACCTTCTCCAAACACCCATATCCGATGTTCCGAATAGCCTGGGCCAGCCGGTCTGGGAGGGGAGGATAGAATGCGTGCTGGTTCTGCTTTAGCCACCCCAAGGGCGTAGTAGTGACGACCTCATCAAATTCCAAGATCTGGTCATCGACGGTTTTCACCCGAACTTTGTTATCCCACGCGGCCGACTTTCCATACAGCTCCAGCACACGCGTCTCATACCTGATATCAGCTCCGTCGACCGCCGGCTGAGCGATCTTCTCCAGTATCTTATGATATGTCCCAGAGCAAAAGAGGTTCTCTACTACCTGTTAGTGGATAGTCTCGTTAACCTCAAAAATTGAGCCACGGACCGCCGTCGAGACACTCTTCCAACCAAAAGAACTTCAAACTCTGCTTTGCGATGGGACTACCCACGAATGCACCCCACGCCTCACACAGTTGGCGAAGAATGTACCGCTTTCTGGAGTAGTCTTCTTCACTGTTTGGTATACAGTGCGGTATCTGTTCCTGGAAAAAGTCAAGGAGTGTCATCTCTGGATCAATGTTGGCACTGCTCTCGTTAGAGTACTCGAAGGCCTTCTTGATGATAGCCCACATCATCTCCGAGTAATGGATGGCATCCCCAATAGGGATGAGCATACCATCCTCGTCGTACATGGTGGTCTGCGCGTCAAATCCACTGGTTGGAGTCTTGGTTTCCTTTGCAAGATCCATGATTGGGTTGCCTCGAGTACCGTGGACCCAATTGGCGCCCATGTCTATCAAGTGACCATTAGGAAGTCTAGCTTGATGTATCCTACCCCCCAAGCGATTCCTCGCCTCTAGTATGGTGACTCGAAAGCCGCAGGATAGCAAAATATCGGCGCATCGAAGACCTGCAAGGCCGGCGCCGACGATTCCAATGTGATGTTTCCTTGTAGCATCGAGGGTCTCGTCCTACTCCCCATTACTGTGAGCGCGGTCTCTATACCGAGTAGCTTGAATTACAAAGGGCTGAAAGTGTCGTCGGCGGCTTGTCAAACAACCTCTGAGGTCTCTGTACCTTCAAGACCTGCTCCATGATGCTTGGCTTTCTTGTATTTGAACCGCCGACAGGAATCTCGGATATGTTATGAAAAGGACGGGAAGCTCTAAGATCTTGGTAAATCCTAGAGTGTTTAAGAGTGGTGCTAGCGGACATCGAGTAAGCGTCCATTTCGGATGTGCCGCTGCAATGACAACCGGAGACAGAAGAAGTGTGAGGATATGAAAGAAACCGATGGTCCGATTATAGAAATTGCCAGGCACGTAACAGAAAAAGTGAATGAGAGCAACGGTGGTCTCGGTGCGCGGGGCGCTGCCTACTCATAGGACTCAGGGGGAAACCTGCCATCCGGTACACTTCCACCCCGTTTCCAGACGGGTATGACCGACCGGAAGACCCAGCCGAGACAAGCCGGGAAGCAACAGCATTTGGCTTAGGCGATGAAAAAAGGGGGGACGGCGAGATTGTCAGTGTGTCGCCGCGATAACGACTCTGGACAAGCCGCGAATAACGCCGATAAGCGTCCGCCTGACCGTGCGTGGCGTGGGAGCAGAGGCGAACCGATAGAGATCAACGGAGGCTGTAGTGAACGGGAATGGATCCATGGGCTCTTCTCCTCCAACCCCAGGGTGAATTTTCAGCCAATAGCCAGCGCCTTAGCGAGCATGCGACTTGAAGGCCTGGAGTTGAACATTCCTGAAATGAGGAAATGACGGGAACAACGAAGAACTCACCCGCCACCATTTGGTGCAGTGAGAAAGCTTGTAGCTGATTGGACAGATTGCGTGGCCTGGCTAGCGCGCGTATAGGAGGTAGGGGCGGCAGACGCTGGGCCGTTGTATTGGTGAGACAGGACAAAGCCAGCTGGTCGTCGAGGACTCAAGATCACACGTTCCGTCGCATTTGGTGTAGCTGATGCTTGTGGGAGGGTTAGGGTCCAGGGCAATTCGCGGGCTTGGATGTCCCTGGACCACCCCTCTTTCTCCCCCGCAGTCTTCACCTGGTGGTGTATTCGTAAGTTACTGTGTAATGTAAACTTGTGATTTGGATCGGGTCGTGCCGGGGAATCCCTTTGACAAGGCCGGTCCCGCTCTGGCAAAGACCTGGTTCAGAAGACCGGCCGCGACCTCAGCCAACTCAACAGGGAGGCGCTATCCAGGTCTCAACAGCCGGTCAATCGCTGGCCCAAAACCCAAGGTGAGATGGACCGCAGCTATGCTCGAACTCGATCACATGCCCGAGTCCCGCCTTCCAAGCCGCGAAACGATTCGCGCTGCGGCCAATCACGAGCCCTGTAGTACCAGCGCTTGGCACGCTCTCCACAATTCCAGGATGACCCAGACTCGCGCCCGAGGGCTGGGTCGCGCAAAGCCGAGGCTCATGAGCGTTACGATACAGCAATGACCCAAGGGGGAAGCTGTCTTTTCAAGTCTGTGATGCCTCTTTCTTTCTCTTCTCAGTCTCTAGTCTCTCCGTTTCATTTTCCTTTCTTTGTGTTACGGCCACCAACCGCTTCATCCATTCTTCGTCATCACTCTCGCCGATTCACCTTGGGACCAAAAACCTGTCCATTATGCCACTCGAGGTCCCTTCCAAGACCTTTACCCGCGAAGAGGTGAAGAAGCACAATACCGAGGACAGTGTGTGGTTCATTATCGACACGGTTGTCTACGATGTCTCTGAGTTTCTCGACGCACACCCAGGGGGCGAGGCGGTTCTCCGCCAGGTTGCTGGTACAGACGCAACTACTGCCTTCTACAACCTCCACCGACACGAAGTTTTGCAAAAGTACGTGGATCTTGCCATTGGCACCATTGCCGGCGAGAAACAGTCCATCGCCACACCCGTGCTCGGAGAGCTGTCTCAAGTACCCTACGCCGAACCCCTATGGCTGACGCCCCAATTCAAGTCGCCTTACTTCAACGATAGCCACCGGCGACTCCAACGCGCCATGCGCATCTTCACTGACAAGTACATCACCCCAGAGGCCCTCGAGAAGGAACGCTCAGGCGAGTATGTTAGCCAGGACCTGATTGACAAGATGGCGAAGGCCGGGGTCCTCCATATGCGCATGGGACCTGGCAAGCACCTGCACGGTGTCAGCCTCCTGGACGGCGCTGTCAATGGCAAGGAGTTTGACTACTTCCACGACATGATCTGCTCGCAGGAGCAGGTCCGCGCTGCTTGCCGCGGATTCCAGGATGGCAACATGGCCGGCATGGTCATCGGCTTGACGTGTATCCTCAACTTCTGCAATAACCAGGCGCTCAAGAACCGCGTTGAGGAAGAGGTCTTTAGCGGAAAGAAGAAGATCTGTCTCGCCATCACTGAAGCTTTCGCCGGCTCCGACGTGGTCGGCCTCCGCACCACTGCCGTCAAAACGCCCGACGGGAAGCACTACATTGTCAACGGTACCAAGAAGTGGATTACCAATGGCGTCTTCTGCGACTACTTTGTCACGGGTGTCCGCACCGACAAAGGCCTGTCTGTACTGCTGATTGAGCGCAGCGAGGGCGTCGAGACCAAGCAGATCAAAACGTCGTACTCGACGTCTGCAGGCACCGCCTACATCACCTACGACAACGTCAAGGTGCCTGTAGAAAATCTCCTCGGCGAGGAGAACAAGGGCATCTACGTAATCCTCAGCAACTTCAACCACGAGAGGTGGACCATGGCGTGTGCCACCATCCGCTACATGCGTCTTGTGGTCGAGGAGTCGCTTAAGTGGTCACACCAACGCCTCGTCTTCGGCAAGCGTCTCATCGACCAGCCCGTCATCCGCCAGAAGCTGGCAAAGATGATCGCTCTATGTGAGTCGCATCAGTCGTGGCTCGAGACTGTCACCTTCCAGATGTGCAACATGCCCTACTCGGAGCAGTCCAAGCATCTAGGCGGGCCCATCGCTCTGCTCAAGATGAGTGCCACACGCGCCGCCCACGAGGTTGCCGACGAGGCCGTCCAGATTTGGGGTGGCCGTGGCCTCACCCAAACGGGCATGGGGCGCGTTATCGAGAACTTCAACCGAACCTATAAGTTCGACTCCATCCTCGGCGGTGCTGAGGAGGTGTTAGGTGACTTGGGTGTTAGGCAAGCCATGCGGTTCATGCCCAAGGCTGTCTTGTAAACGTTGCGTAGATTTTGGGGTGTCTAACTGGCGTGTTGGTCTGGCTTTTGGTCATTTCTCTGGTTGAAATAGGAATTACATCGTATTATTCGATCTTGTTTCCCGTTTGTCACAACTTGTCACTGGACGTACCGAGTATGTATGTCGCGAACAGCATACTTGAACTCACATAATGTGTCATAGAACACAGCCGTTACATTTTTATCAAGCCTTACGATCTCATCCAGATTGATGATTTAGTCACAAAACCCACGAAAAAAAATCCGGTTCAAAAGACAGCGCAGGAAGATGGTTGCCGTATGTGCCGAGGCAACAACGCCACCTGAAAACCAGAGACTTGGAGACAGTGTATTTGTAACCCTTGCCGCCCTGACGCCTTGATGGTGAAAAGACTTTTCCATTGCCGTTTGTCGTAGTCGGTTGCCAAAATGGGTTTAGACCGTCGATTCGTCTTTTGCGTGATCGTACGAAAAGAAAAAAAACAGAGATAGAGAAGAGGACGAGAGAAACTGCGAATGCAGAGTCCAAGTTCACAAGAGCAGAAGAAAGTCGTGAGGGCATGCCAAGCGACGGAATATCCAGATAACCACCAAGATACCAGCGGTTCGACCTGTGGAGCGCTGACGCGTGGGCACCAGGCTTCTCCACCAGAAAGGCAGTGTATAGTGCCCGTATAGTGCGGCACTGTCATCAAACTCCGAACGTGCTGTCCACCAGTAAAACCCTCCCCTTCTATATCGGTCGTGTCGGGAAACAAACGTGCAGCTGGTCGATCGGCGGAAGAACGAGGCGAGGTCGGAAAAATGAAGTAGGTATCATGATCGCTTCAGAACAGAGCGCAACTTAATTGTTAGGGCACTGCGACTGGACATGGCCCGGTTGCTGGCACTTGTAGCAGATCTTCTCCCCAGTGCTGGACTCCTTAGGGCAGTCCCGGGACAGATGGCCAGACACGCCGCAGTTGTAGCACTTGTTCCCATTCACGCAGTCGCCTTCAAAACGATTAGAAAAAGTCACTTGCACACTAGGTTTGTCCGAGACTTACGCGACATGTGGCCGATACCGCCGCACGAGTAGCAGGTCTTCTGGCCGAAGCCACCACCACCACCACCGTAGCCCGAATTGTAGCCGCCACCGCCATACGACGAGCCCTTGGGGCAATTGCGGGCGATGTGGCCGACCTCACCGCACTGAGGCGTACAGTTAGGACAAAACCTAAGTGTCTTACCGGGGAGGAGCTTACCTTGTAGCACTCGGCGCCAGATTGACCGCCGCCGCCGCCGCCGGACTGGCCACCACCAGTGGGGCAGTCCCGAGAGATGTGGCCGGGTTGGCCGCAGCGGTAGCAGGTCTTTGCGTCCTTGGGGCCTTCAGGGCAGTCGCGGCCTAAGATTGCACGTCAGAAACCAAGCTTTTCAGAAATTGGATGAAGTTGGCTTACTCATGTGACCCTCGCCTAGAGTTTAGGAGAAGTATTGTCAGTTTTGTCCCTTCTCCCGCAGTTCCCTCCGATACATCAACTTACCACCGCAGTTGTAGCTACGAGATTGAATATGTTAGTAATAATGTTCGCGCCAAGCAGATGTGGGATCGAAGTGATGATACATACCACTTGGCGGCTCCTTTGTTAGGGCAGTCGCGGGCCTAGCAATGGGCATGTTAGTAACAAAGGACGAAACCTCTAAACGATACCTCTCCGGTCCATCGAATCTCTGCTCGCCACTGTGGCATACCTGATGGGTGGTCTGGCCGCCTAGAATCTCTCTTGTCAGATGATCTCTCCCTCATACAATGCAGGTTTGTTACGGGTGTGCTGTGCGGGGGCTGGAAATTTTCCAGACGACTGCGAGGGCAGTCAGGACTCATTTGAAGTTACTGCTTCGGCCCTCGCGATTCTTCTTGGAAAGTGAGTGCACCGTAAGGGTACGACAAGGAGAGGTATACATTGCAATGCGAGCCCTTGTCGGAGTTGCATCTCTTGCGCGCGCAAACCCTCGACTGTGTCTGCCGGGACGCTTCTCGGAAGACTGAAGGTAACAATGACAGATTCCTCATGCAAGGCAGAATGTAGAAGAAGCGCGTGTTCGTGGCGGTAAACACTTCACGGCGGTGGCAGAGAACAGAAGCCAGGGCGAGCCGAATGGCGGCAGCGAGACTCACAAGTAAAGCAGGCACGGCCTTGGTTTCCGAAGTCCATAGTGTCGGCGGGGTTGGTTGGAGTTTTTGGATTTGGGACTGATAATCAACGTTTTGGGAGTACAAAAGCTGTTTGATGTAGAACCGTCAGTCTGGCGGGAGGTGGCAAGAGAGTTTCTATTTTCCAGGGAGTGGAATTGTGGTTTGGCATTGAAGGGGAGGGCGCAAAATTCCTGAGGGAAGGTGGGGGAGACTTGGTGTGGGGTACACTCACCGTGCGATAAGATTGAAATTTGGAGGGACGCAACTCTTGATTTGCGCTGGACAGGTCTGAGCGGGTCTTTTATGGATCGATGATTTGGGTTTGGAGAAGAGGAAGGGACGAGGCACGAGTCCGAGGGCACCGGCACGATAAATATCAGGTCGACGAGGCGAGAGGGAGAGGGATTGGGCGCGTGCGGTAGTGGGAAACCGATTGCGGGTTCGTGGTTGAATTTTTTTCTGGATGGACAATTAGGTTGTGTGGGGACCCCTGCTTCCTTGCTTCAAGCCTCCTTCGCTTGAATCTGAATGCCAGTCTCTGACAGCCTCAGAGCCGCGGTAATGACAACAGTGGCGGGCCTGGTCGATCCCAGCTTGCAATTCGGTGATAAAACTCACGTAGGTATAGGAGACATCGAGCTGCAGGTGCTCGGTTGTGTGCAGGAAAGCAAAGCTGTGGCATGAGGGCTTTCGTTGCAGATGCCTCAGTCTTACTCTCTTCTTCTCCCTGTGGTCGTTTCTTCGTGTCCTGTCCTCTGGTGTCCTCTTCTCTAGAAAGCAACCTTATGATCTGACCCCTCTCGCCGCTTCCCTTTGTCACCGTGCCTCGGTCCTTGACTTTTGGACTTGGCCATGCGCTGCCCTCGACCTCAAGATCCGCAAAATTGTATTCATGAACCCTGCCCCTGCGTAATCTGGACAGGTTTGCCTGCAAGGCGTCTATGGTTTCCGTCTAAGCTCCATCTCACGTTTGTCTCACAGCAGGGGAACTTCATTTCCCAACAACACGTTCCTATGCAGCAACACTGATGCGCTGATACGCGGTTCAGCTTGACCCCGGGTTCTTCTCCCTCTGAGCTTCCAAATTCCCATCCCCCCTCCCTTGCCATTTTTTTCGTCTGACCTTTCGGCGAAAGGACCGAAATGATCATCCCCGTGGAGCGCTCTCCCACGTGCCAAAAAAGCGTTGCAGACACTTTGCCGACAAGGGAATTGGGAATTACAGAACCGGAATTCATGCTTCTTCTGCAGCAGGGCCTGCTAAAGCTGCCTGTTACGGAGGCAGATCGCGGAGATCCCACGAACCATCGATTGGCACGCAGAGAACCTCCTGGGACTGGGACCCAGCGGCTGCGCGAGTGGTACGGTCACCCTGTTCCAGAGGGAGGAGCCGAGCCGGAGAGATTTTCTGGCTCTGTTCCGAGCTTTTTAACCTGGAACTGGCATCGCCAGCAAACCATCGATCCCATTTTGGATGTTTTCTGGAACTCTGCTGGAAGCATGTTCGCAGATTATGTCTTGGCCGTTCCTGTTTGATTGCCCGATGTGCCTCATTCGCCTTGTCAGCGGTTAAGGTCGGTGACCCGGTGTAGCACACAGTATATCATTCATCTGGGAACCTGCCGCGAGCGCGAGTCGACCCCTGTTCCTATTTCGCAACTCCTTCAGCCTGTTAATCAGGACATCTCCTTACTCGGCTCTTCCTGGCGAGATCGATGGGATGACCTATAGTACGACTCCTGGGGGGCTCGCCGGCGCATCTCGAGAGCGATTGCCGCTGACGAGTGGACCGGAAGGGCGGTTTCCGCGCGGCAAGACATGTTGGCCCATTGAGACGGTGAATCATGTCTTACCAAGAGTGGCCTTCCCGCCCCGAGAGACCATTACCTCGAGTAGCCGTCCGTCGGGCCGGATAGCATTAGATATCTGGCTGCGCATATTGCTGCCGGTGCTGGTGCAACCTGCCTCGAGCTGCAGCCGAAGGAGCACCAATACGAGCTTGTCTCCTGCGGCAGACATCGGATGATAAGGGTGAAGCGGTTGAGGCGGGTCAAGTCCTGGGGAAGGAGGCAGATCTGACCGGAAGGTTGCAGAGCCAAGAAGCAGTCCGACAATTTCGTTGATCGAAGACTCTCCCGTGGCCTCTTGTTCCACGTCTTACTCGAGAGCGGCATTCAGCATGCGCCGCCAATGCCGTGAAAGCTGTCCTTTCGGCGAGCCCGCCTTACAGCGGAAGGAGCTGTGGGAGCTGGATGGGAGCTGGATGGGAGCTGGATGGGGAGGAGCACTATGGGAGGGAGATATCCGCACAGATGGTGGCTCAAGGCGTGTGGGTCCAGAAGACTGCCGCAAGTCGTTGCAACTGCCCGCAGGTGGCGATCATAGGCTGCAACTAGAGAAGAAGACAATACCGGGTGAGCTGTGCCGCATCAGCGGCCAGCTCTTCCGACGCGGCGCGGACCCTAGAATCACGAACTAACGGGTCTCAGATTTTGACCGAGTGTGACGCTGTGAGGCAGAAACCCGAGTGGCGCGATGCTTTTGCGACGATTTCGTTCAGATATGCATTCCACGTGATGTGGCGCCCAGTTCGCACTGTTCAGGCTTCCGGATCCAGAGCGTGAAGACTGGGCTTCGCGCCAAGAAACCGCCCGCCCCACCTGCCTCGCTTTACGCGACGCACCGAGCCCAAGTTAACTATTTTCTATGCTGACCCGACCAGCTCTCCATTGGCTAGTGTAGGATGGAGTTTTGGGACGAAAAGGCGAAGCCCACCATACTCGCGGCGGTGAAAACTGCCTGTGAGACTATCCAAGAGGACTTGGCGACAGGTAAGTTGGTCAATGGTAATCCATATTTGGTACTTTGGGAACACGGCTGATTACCTGTTCGCAGAGCTCCAACGCCGTGACCACAGCCGCCATGCTTTTCTCACCGAGGAGGTCGAGCGATTGAAAGCTGTCGCCGCCAGATCGGAGCATTTAGAGAAAGAGAATCAACGGCTGAGACAAGAGCTCGAGCAGCTTCGAGAGAAACACTACGCTCCAATCACGCACTCGCTCGCACCTGGGCTCTCGGCTCTTCGTACTGCTGCGGATGGGCAAGATATCGAAAACTACCGGCAGGCTCTCGGAGAGCTTTCGACAAACAAAGCTGTCATCAACACCCAGAACAACTGGGAGAAGGATTATACCGATCTTGCCAAACAGTATAAAGCATTACAAGTGAGATATGAGACTAAACGTTTGGCTGCGAAGAGGATCAAGGATGACCGAGATGGGTGGGTTAAATATGCCGAGAGACTGGAGGTAAAATACCAAAAGCTTGAAGAAAAGCGACAGCATGATTTGACCGAGGTTCCTCAATCCAGCGCCGCTGTAAAGCCTGGCGTTCCCGAGCAAACAGAAGAGGCCGAAGAGCGCAGAGAATTGAATACAAGCTTTGTCTCGAATCCTGAGTCCAATACCAGGTCCGCGGCGCAAGCGGGTGACGTTCAAGCGACCGGTCGTACCAGGAGGGCAGCATCAACACCGGCGAAGACTTTATCAGAGCAAACTTGGGCTCACAAGCTCTCCATCGATGGCAAGGAAGCCGTTGGAGAGCCAACAAATGAAGTCGACAAAGAGCCCGAACTCCCGTCTTTGCCACCCCCTCCGGAAACTGGCCGCAACACTACGCCGATAAAGCAGGAGCCTTCTTCAGACATCCCGGTGGTGGTTGTCTCAGAAAGAAACCTGCGGAAGCGAAAAGCCTTCCAATCGACCGATGTGCTGCCTTCACCTCACAGAATCAAAAGCGAGAAGTGGGATAGTTCCGACCCTGTTATTATGGGGGGGCTGACAGCCTTTTCACCTCACGAAAGTCTTGACCTTGATGAAGAACAGGGACAAATGCCAACTCCCAAGAAACAGAAGATCATCTACAACATCGGACAAGTTGGAATGGAAAGAACAGAAACCTCTTTTACTGGCGGGTCCGTCCACAACACAGTCGGGCAGGTAAAAAAAGTAGGCAGAGTGCTGCCTTGGGAGCAGCCATCAAGAAGGCCTGGAAACCATCAACGAGGCGATTCCAAAGAGAACAAGTTGGTTTATGCAGTCTCCAACGTTGCAGAGGACGACGATGGGGGTGATACAGATGTGCCGGACCCACTCCCTTTGGAACAAACACCTGAAGCACTGGGTCGGAGAGCGGTGAAGGGAGGCAGGGTGCAAGATCTGCTGAACCAAACAGGCTCTAGACCGGATCCTGTGGTACTAAGACCAACTCGTTTGGCGCGGGACATTGACTCGATGGATACGCGCCACGTCGAGCTCGACCTCGTGGCTCTTAGGTCCGAACGACGAAAAACAGACATGATTGTCAAAACACCAGCCAGGGAGCCTCCCATGCCCAAGGCAAACAGGAGTGCACCGGTAGCTTCAGCCCAACAGGGGAACAAGCTGTCGAGAACCGGCTCACTGCGGTGGCGACCTTTAGCGGAGCTCAAGATGGAGGACTTCAAGATCAATCCAAAGATGAATAATGGCTTCACCCATGCGTTCGACGAGGTGGTCCGGGATAGGGCCGGTCGCTCGGAACTTGAAGGCTGCGTCGATCCAAACTGCTGCGGCAAAAAGTTCATGGCTATGGCTCGGTCAGAACTTAACAATGGAGGTCCAACAATGCTTACGCGAGTGGCTGATATCGAGCTGCTGGAGAGATATCTGGGCGATGAGGACTACCGGCTCATTGGGATGCCACGCGAGAAGAAGGAGACACTATGGCTTGAGGCCCGGACACGGGAACTGGCCAATAAGTACGGAAAGCATCGACATAGGTTTGCGAGACGACCATCGCCACCTGGATTCTGGAATCCCGATTTCCCAACCACGCAAGAGGTCCAGGAAGGCAGAGAGGAGGGGGAGCGGGTTGAGCGGCAAATCATTGAGGACCGGTGGCGTGAGGCCTTGAGAGGAGGGAGATGGTTGTTTAGGGATGAGTGATTGTAGCTACAGGACCCACAGCTGTATGAATTGAGCTAGAGCATGGTTGCGACAACATAACACAGTGTTGTGAGTAGAGGGGACGAAAAGAAACTCTGGGCAGACGGACTCATGGAGTACGGTGGCGCACACGGAAGCATTCGATATATATATATATATATAAGCATGGTGCATAGCATACTGTATAGATAAGAAATATAGGTACAGAGCAAAGGCGCTCTCGAACGGTGAGTGCCAGCACATGATCAGAGGGCGCCTGCAAAGTAGCAACGAAAGGACTACAACTTGAGTGGTCGAATCCCTCCAGGTCTCAGTCTTCTTATGTTGGTTCGCTAGGTTATAGAGATACGAAATATGACATGGTGGAGAAGCCAGATTTTGGTGCGATGTTCCGCGTGACGTTTTGGAGCGCTGCCTATCCATGATAAGGATGGGTGGTGAGGTGCGTGTTGGCGTCTGGTCACAGGTGGTCTGTGCGGCGGCGCGCAGCCCGGCGCGGAAGGCTCACTGACTAGTAGGTAGCGCGCAAAAGAGAGGTTCGGCATAAATTTTGTCAGAGGCAAGAACCTAACAATTATTGTTCACCTTGCCCACCAGCTGGCATTTTTCTCTTTCCTAGGACCAGCACTCCGTCGCTTGATTCCTACTCCTTTCCAGAGGCAGATAGGGCACCCAATGCTCCTATGTGTTGTCTTTGCACCAAATCGAGGTCGATTCCGCCACACCACTCAACAGGCCAACTACAACTCGCGAAGCCAGCCGCCACCGTCGACATCGAGCTGTCATTGACCATCGCGGCCTGCTACCATCCTGCAACAGCACGCCTTCCCTCATTTACCGTAGCGGCGACGGCAAAACCCACAGCTGCGCGTCAACAACAGTCATCCCGCAACCCCGGCCTCGGCTGGTCCCAGACTCGCTCCTTCGCTGCGGTGGCCCTCACAAACCCGTGAGCAGCTACCGCATCCTTACTGAACTCCCCAAGCCGGCATGATGAACAATCGTGCTCATCTGCCGGCTGGGCAGCCGATGCAGGGAGGTGTCGCAGACATAGGCCCAGGCTCGGGCGGTGGTGGCCGCCGTGGACAACGACCTCACCACGGCCAGCCCTATCCGGGCAACGCTCACCACTACCACAGCGTCAGCCAGCCCATGTACCCGCCCGGCTACATGACACCCTACGGCACCGCTCCTCCCTACTACATCCCGCCGCACTACCAGAATGGTGCAATGGCTACCCCGACGTACCTTCCTTATCCTCAGGCCGGAGCCTACCCTCGCTCGCCGCCTTCCATGCAACACTTTGCACCCATGGTCGCCCCAAACCCGTACGCCTCACGGCCTCCTCGGTCACCTATTGTCCCTCAGCCCTACCAACCGCCACCTCCCCCAGTTCATGTTCCTATCCCACCGCACACCCCATCCTCAACCCACTCTCACGCCGCGCCCTCACCCATGACGCCACCCGTCTCACAAGTGAGAGAGATCCGACCACCGCTCCCTCCAGCGACTATCGCCGCTCTGGAATCACATTTGAACACCACCGCGGTGCCTCTCGTTGTACAAGCTGCACAACCCGTGCAGCCAGCCCCCCCAACGCCATCCGAGTCACAGTCGCCGTCTTCGTCCCCCATGATAATACGGCCTAAGCCATTTATACCAAAGGTAAGACACTCACCCGCGCCGGTTGTCGACTGTGTGTGTACTGACTCTGATAGCTACCATGGTGCTCCGTTCCGTACGAAGAGTGGCCCGCACGCACACCGAGAC
>Ga0247765_1000728_pt1 | contig 22288 bp, 17 predicted proteins | sample UWRJL106311C6_FD_179949 | JGI IMG/M metagenome (GOLD analysis project Ga0247765, IMG submission 179949) | Plant litter microbial communities from Arlington Agricultural Research Station in Wisconsin, United States - UWRJ-L106-311C-6 | ecosystem: Environmental > Terrestrial > Plant litter >... | reverse complement strand
GATAGAAAGAAAGGGAGGAGGGGGGGGGGGGTGGGTTATACCTTCCTTCGCAGTAACATCGTTATCGGTTTACCTTCGTTAGACTCCGAATAAGAGGTCATAAGGGTATCGCCAGTATATTTTCATCTAATATTCTATCCTCGTTTGACTGGGGCAATCTCGTTGCCTGCTAAGCGAGTACGGTGCGCAAACGCAGATTCTCGCCTTTTCTTGCCTATAAATAGGGGTTCTCTCCCTCGTTCTCTTCTTCTTTTCATCATCATCAATAGGTAATAATTATCTAAGGGGTAAACGCCTTAAGTTAGGCCATCCTACTATTTATTATCTTAGCTAGGTAGTACCATTTTACCAACTAGTATAAAAAATACATCCTCCCGGAAACCTGGTGTATTTGTCACGGTGCCGACCTTAGGTCTGGGGAAGAGACTTGTTATTGCACAAAGGGAGCCAAAGGGAGCTGGCTCCCTTTGGCGGGCTATATACTGGGTGCTGGGGAGGTCACGTGTAGCTGCTAGTCCGGGGCCGGGCCGGCCCCGGTTAAGAGCCGGTTTGGTGCCGTGACAGTATTGTAATAACTAATAATAACTAAACTACTAATAAAAAAGGTATAAATTGGATTCGGTACTTTAATTTCCATATAATATCTTATACGAAGGGTAAATACCAGCTATTAATTCTTAACGGCTATAATAACCACCACTCCAAAAAATTTAAAACCTACTACTAGGAGTATAATATTATTATATTTTATATACCTCCCTACTCCTTGTACCTACTTTAATTATTAAATATTAATTATTTTACGCCTTTAAAAAAGGCTTATAACCGCTAAATTAAGTAATTAATACGAATAAATATTATATATATCAATAAATTAAAATTTCTCTATATATTCAAAAAGGCATTTTTTACTTCAATTACAGAAAAAAATATCCAAAAAGGATTTACCGAAGCCAGCTTTATACCGTATAATCTAAAAAAAGTAATATCCAAGCTAAATATATATATTTAAACTCTAATACCCCTAATCTCAAAACCAGGTATAGTACTACCTTAACTCTCCCAAACACCCCATAACCCTTAAAAAGCTACCTCACAATCAGAACTTATCAAAACTCGGATATCTAATTACCAGGGTAGCTCTCTAACCTTAATATTAACTACTATAAACTAATTAACAAAAGGTATAATAATTGTAATGCACGAGGTGGCTTTTTTACGCGCGGAGGTCTCAATATTACGTAAGGTTAATAAGGGGCTTAGTAAGCGACGGAAAGCTAAAAATATATATATATAACTTAGAGGGTCACTTACTATACAAGATACACGGGATCTATTAGATAGTAAGGCTGTAGGTAAGTAGCTGGCTTAGGAAGAACGTTAAAATCGTAGCGGTGCAGGGGGTTCTCGTATAAAGATTCGGTATTGTAGCGTATACGGTAAGCCTGGTTATAATACACGTACATATAAAAAGGCTGCAGAATCGTCTGATTCATCTATTTCCAATTTAATTATTGCTATTTCTTAATATTGTGGTTGTATAATTAAAAATAGATGTAATAGAGTAGTGGAAAAGTGCTCACTCGCTTAGAATACTCACTCGCTTAGAATACTCACTCGCTTATCATATACGTTAGCGGTAAGTAGGCTTAATTTGGTAGCTGTTAAATAGGAGGTGGTATGTAAGATTGGTAGTTATTTATAGTAGAAAGGTAAGGTAATTTTGGTAAAATAGGTTAGTAAAGAATAGTTGCAAAAGTAACGGGGGAAACGTATTTTTAGTACTAGAGAAAATCTTTCCAGTGGCTTGGGGGGTGGGGGGGGTTTACAAAAGGGGTAAGGCGCTGTTCAGGGCCCTGTCCAATTAATAAAATCTAACCCTATTAGTAAATATTGACAATCCAGGGAAATAAATATAAATAAAAAAAGAGGGATTTGCCTGGAGTTTGACTCTTTTTTTGCGAATTTGCCTGGCCGTTTGCCGGGTTTGCCGGGTTTATCGTGGCGTTCGTTTGGTTTGGTGAGCACGCTGATGACCACGTCGAAGCCAGTGCGTAGGCGACCTTTCCCGCCCCAATTAAGGCCAACGCACGTGCCAGCCAGCCCGAGATGCCGAAAAGGGGTAGTCAGCTAGAAATCCTTAAACTGCAAAGGGAAGTATGGAAGTCGGTTGCTCGAGGTGGCTGTGGCTTATTGTCATGGAGCGTGGGTTGGGCCTCTGGCACCCACGGTCTTGCCTCACCCTCCATGGATTCTGCCAGCCGCACCCGCCTTTGGGTGGGTCCTAACCTGCAGGATGGTCGGCGGAAATGCTCCCGGACAGAGAGCCTCTTATTATAGTGGTGCGTGGTGACAACAGTGGCGGCAACTAGTGACCCTGGCGAGCTGAATCGACTTCCTCAGTTCGGCTCCCCTGAGCTCCTTTCAGCTCAGTTGGCCACACTACATGCTACCTTTAGGCGCATTCCAGCCTCTGGGTGGAGATCTCAAGCCCAGGGATCCAACCTGGATACTCTCTGAAGGCAGCTTTCGAGAAGCGGAAGGCTGCCTCCTTGGAGAGGTCCCGATTAAAGACTCTCGGCGGGATTTTGCGTCGTGATCTGGAACGGATTGCTGCGCTGACTGATCAGGTGTCTGCGTATGGCGAATAGACGTAACTTTAGAAAAATCAAAACATATGCTGATGAGGAATACAAGGAGTCGACTGAAGTAGACCACTTCACGCTAGAATCCGGTTTAGCGACGCTCGGCCAACTGGTACAAGGTGTCAGCGACAGCTCCGCAGGGAGGGAACAACGACGGCGGAGCCAATGTATCGCCGAAAGCTCGATTATTCCACGCTTCGGAGCGACGGTAGCCAAGGGGCCCGAACAGAATGGTGCAGCCTACGAAAACGGAAGGTCGGCTCTCGGTAGCAGCCCAGAGAGTTCAACGACGAACCCGGGGGCAAAAAATGACGAAAACCAAAGGTAGCTATCAACATCATTGATCGCCCTCCAAATCCACCAATCATTCCTAGCACGCCCAAAAGGAAAAGTTCAACACTGGCCCGACAAAAAGAAAATCACCCGCTACAATTTACCATGGCCTATCCTGGTAGTCCTGGACCCCCCCAAGCCGCCAACCATGCTCTACAGAGCCAACAGGTAGCATTTGTGTTCGGAAATATCTCGGCTTACCCGGACCCACCAACAAGGGTGAGCCGAGGTTGAGCCGATGGGGAACTACTGCGTAAGTGCTCGACTGCACACTAGTAGTGATCGCCTCCACGCCTAACTATATTGCTTAAAGTAGCATACTGTCACCGATTTACTGTGACACAGGGATTAAAGAAGCCCTATTATACGAAAGTATTATTAAAAGTAACTACCTAATCCCATGACGCTGACGCCCGCCAACCAACCATCACAAGATATAAACCGGCATCCGACTGCCGAGCAATTCGCTCTTAGAGAGTTGGAGATCATCCTGGTCAAAGTGGTGCAGCCTCAACCAGCACAGCATCCGCAGCACGAGCGTGCACCAGATTGCCGCCACCCGGGACTCTAGGAATGTGGTATCCCTCAGGCTTGGCCTGTCTACGTCGGCGTCTAGCTCGGAGTCGGACACATATTCTCCCTGCGACTCGGGCGAGACGGGCAATACGAACGCTGTCTTGTTATAAAAGTCCATTCTGCTGTAGGAGCATACCGCCCGCAGCCTGACCTCGCTGAGCACGTGGTCGAAGTACATGTTAATAAATTCCCTCTGCCGGTCCTCGGGGCTGGCGGCGAGCACCTGCTCAAACCGGCGGTTCGGTCGCTTATCGTGAAGGGACAGCCGATCCTCTTCGTAGTCGTCATCCTCATCTTCATCGTCCTCCCCGTTCACCTGCTTAAGTACCTCTTGGACGTGCTCGCGCAGCACCAAGCGGACAAGGTTAAACTCCTCGCCGTTGAGGTAATGGTCGCATTTGTCAAGGGCGTCGTGCAGCGTTTCAAGGAGCTCCATCAACTCTCCCGGTTCCGTACCTAAACCGCGGCTGAGTACTCTGTCCTTGGCAGAACTTTGCCGTCCGAATTGGGCCGCTAGGGCGCGGTCCTCCCTAACTCTCTTATTATTATTGAGCAGCGCCCCGTGCACACTCTGGGATACGTCTTCTAGCTCTCGGAAGGCGCCGAGACAATCTAAAGATTTAATTTTCCTGCTGTATTCGCGGATAACCTCCTCAAGGTTGAAGGATATAGGCTCCCAGTGGTATGGTACGGGGTTCGGCAATGTACGGAAAGGCCTGTTCCGGATGTGCAGAGTCTTTCCGAGCATTCCGACCAGCTCAAACGGGACTACAGCACGGTATGATCAGCGTTAGAACTTAGACAGCGAGCTCATGGAACCGACTTACTCGGGAAGAGATGTCCATGCCTCGCTGCTTGGCTGCGGATGTAGCTGACGGTGATCGTATTGCAGCCGATCAACGTCAAAGCTTCGGCAATCTCGTTGAAGCTTCCCAATCTCAGGAACCCTAGATCCCTTGGGTCCTCTTTGAGGACGCCTCGTCTGCGGGTGTCTTTATCTGGTCGAAAGATTGTTGACACACACCCACAGCACAGCTCCTTGACCTCATCGACAGGAACGACCCTGTTCTCCTGGAAACGTGTCCCCCCGATATGCTGGAAGCTGAACGTCAGGCCAAGGTCGCTTATTTGTGTTCCGGTCAAGAGGAGCCCGTTGCCTTCGGCCCGATAGCGATCCGTAGACCGGTCGAAGTCTTTCCAATACATACCCATCATAGCGACAATCTCGATCATGTGGCAGATGGTAGTGACCGCGTATGGTTTCTTCACACCGCCCGGCATTGTATCCCAGCTCTTCTTCTTTGCCTGGATGGCGATAGAGAGGGAGAAGTCGCTTAGAATAGGGCTTACCAACCCTCTGTCACTGGCCCGTCATCTACGGCAGGAAAGGGGCTAGTAATGGGGCCGTAATGCTGAAGCTGCCATTCCCAGCTCTCCCTTTCCATGGATTGGAGCTGCGTGAGGAGAGTGACCCAAGTGGCTCTCGCGTTGTCCGTAGTAGCTCGCGTACTACGCCTCGCCTCCTCATTCATCGGCAAAACGTATGTGCGCTGCATACTCTTGTACGTCCCGTCCACGTAGATGATTGGCGAGCCCTTGACAGGGCCGTTCTTGTTGGTCGGTGGACAGACAAAGATGACGGGTATTTCAAACTGGACTTCGAATCGCAGCTTGGTCGGACGCCAGATACGTCTCACCGTCAAATGCCATTGGCCCATGACGTCCTCGCCACAGTTCGGCGGTGCTTGCGGCAGTTTTCCCGAGACGGACTTTCGAAGTATGCTCTGCGAATCCGGTGATGTAAGTCTACGAGCCGTCGCTGAGCTAAGATACCGCCTTCTAGGTTGGTTGCTCTTGTCATTGCCCGTCGTGTAAAATTCGGGATGTCGGAGATCTGATCGATCCAGGATTGGATATGCGGAAAGGACCGAGGCATTATCAGCTAGGCTGTACGTAGTCATGACAGTACGCGCGACAGAATAACCATCACCCCTCGATAGTATCGAGAAGGTATCGAGAGGACGCGAAACCCGACGGTAGACGCCACTTTCTGCCAAGGTCTCTTCGAACTCCAGCCGGAATGATGGTACGTCCTGTGTCATCTCCGTCGTTCCGACAGCTGGTGGGGGGCTAGCGGGTGGACAACTTTGTGGTGAGGGAGCTGGTAAAGTCTGCATAGCCCGTACTGTTCCTGTTGCTGATCGAATGGACAGGACATCTGCACTGCTAGCCCCGCTTTTCAGGTTCCCCAGCGTGCTGGAGCGATCGTCGAGACAGGCCATGAATAGACGTTCCATCCGCTCCAACCGCTGTTGGATGGCAGTACTGCCCTCGATGAGGGTATTGATACCTTTCTCGAGTGCCGCCCGCGATTCCAGGGCCACTACATCGGACTCGCTGCAGGTGACGATCAGCCACGGCACGGGAAACATAGTCAGAAGACCTACCACTGGAGAATGTTCAGCATCAGTGTTAGAGAACCCTTGTGGGTTTGAATTCTCACGATAGCTCTGGCCACATCGTCTTGCCTTAGAGCCCACTTCGCCTTATCCCAGGTCTTTAGTAGGGTGGGGTCCTTCACGCCAAACGGCCCGAGGATATCAATGAGATGGTCAAACGAGCTGACCAGCTCCGACACGGCGACAGCTGCATCCTGAACCCCAACCAGCCCTCGCACCGCGTCCGAGACCGACTGGATATGTTCAAACAAATCGTGTAACCTCGCGATAGTGGAATGCACATCTCGGACTTCGGCCTGGGCCCAAGAGATGGTCTTTGGGGCATCTTTGATTGTCGATGTAACTGTGTCTAGGAACTTGATAACGGTAGCCGCCGTTGCGAGAACCCCCAAAACACCGGTGGCGATGCTGAATGGATCCATCGCAGCATGGGTGGTGGGGCCTGGAGAGCTCGACAAGCAGACAGAATTTGATCTCTATCGGTAGGAAAGAGAGGGGTAGAGGTCAAGCATGGCGAGCAGCCAAGCGAGGTGGCTCGTGCGCGCCAGAGCCAGAGAGATGGGGAAATAGAGAGCGATAATGAGATTGTAACTGGCAGGTGCTGCGACAGTTGTCACTTGGCAGGTGGAGTTTGCCGCCTGCGACCAATGGCTCGGAGAAAGCTAGCCTTCGGAGGTCAGATGCAAAGGTGCGAAAGTAACAATAACTCAATCATCCAGAAGACGATGATACATGTGATAGATGATCTAATGCATGTGATGGAACGATCTGAAAGCGGCGCTTTTTCCGTCTCTTCGCTCTGAAATAGCTTTTGCTACCATTGCGCCTTCAACAAAAGGACCTGGAGGTATCGCGAATTGCTCCGTCTCACCACAAGCCCTGGGGCAATCCATCCCGAAACCTGGGGAATCTCGGAACCCTGATTTGGAGAAAGCCGCTAGAATTTGAGCGTGTCTCATTCCTTGATAAGTCATCAGCCAACCATTACATGGTGTGCTGTGGGACGCGAAGATAATGACGGAAACAATCTACTGTTCAACCTCTGCAACATATTGCTGCGAAGGACAGGAGGAGATATTTGTAAATGTCACAAGAGAGTCTTCGGGGCAATCCTCCGCTCCGACTAGTCGCGATGCCAATTCTGCTAACCGTCTACATACAGATTCGCATTTTAGCTCTCAAATCGCCTGTTACGGCCAAGGAAAGTCTTGGAGCAACTGCCAGCCGTCATCTCCAATTTCCCATACCTAGTATAGGCGGCTCGTATTTCTTGCAACGTCATCTGAATCAGCTTTTTTTTACCGGTAGCTAAAGATAAGTAACTCCACGCCCTCGCCCGCTTTTTTTTTTACTAGGAAGTGCTTCCCCCTTTACAGGTTAAGCAACAAATATCTTACCCAGCCGCTAGTCAGGCACTGCTCAGGAAATAATCAGAGATATCTTCAAATATGGTTTAGATGGGTAGGCAGTCCTCAGCAGTTTGTATGACAACTTTTCGCGAGGCCCCATTTTGGGGACACCTGCAGGCCAAAACTGGGACCACCCTGACCCCCTTTTCGCTCCTTTTTTCTTCTCCCTAAAGTCACATAAAACACAGTTTACGCCCCTATTATATTTTTTATTTCCGTCTGTCTATGGACGTCATATGTGTTGCTTGTAGATGCCAGAAATGTGGGCACTATGGGGGACCAAAAACCGGCCTCTGAGGCTTTGCTGCGAAGGCGTATGGGATCGCCCTTGGCTCAGGTTAAAAAATCAGGGAAAGCTCAGGACAAGTCAGCCATAGCTCACCCCAGCTCAGGATCACGAACGAAAAAGGGAATTTCGCGTGCCCAGATTTGTCGCAGACAACCAGGCTGTTTCTCAAGCCAAGGGGAGTTAATAACCCCGTGTTGGGCGTGTTCATATTTTGGTTTCTCTGTACGTCACGCAGTCTCGGACACATCAAAGCGCAACGCGCAAACCCAATCTCGAGGAATAAAATGCCCGGCTCACCTAGGTATCACGAGTCGGATTAGACAACGGAACGACAATGAACGGTGTCTATGCGTTATATTAACCGACCGTTGGAAAAGGCACAATTACCTTCTGCCGGCACATTTCGGAGAATCCTACTGCGACACTGACAATATATTCCCGCCAGTAAATCCCCATTCACGCTTCCCCGCATCCGCAGATTTAGTTCCCTTGCCCTATTTATCCTAACCATGTTTGTGCCTGTCGACAAATCACATGTGCGATCATCGAGTCCTTTGCCTTAGCTGCCGTATCCTCCAGGATTGAGTCCTTTGACAGAACTTGGGAGTGGGTATTTAATTGACGTCTGGCGATCCTGTCTTTTGTTCAAAAATCATATCCGTGATCTCGCTGATCATCTATGCTCGCAAAATGAAACAACTGCTGCTTGGAGCCTTGGGCGCCCTACTTGTACCGGGAGCCCTTGGCCATACCGCCTTTGGAATTCTCCTTGTCAACGGCACCGAAACACCAGAATGGAAATACGTTCTGTAAGTTCTGTCGCTGAGTTTATCAGATAGGTACGCACACTAAACCTCCTACGGTGATGTCGCACCCGCCTTTCCCGTCAATGTCTCGACATACCCTCCCGGCTACCAACACTTTAAGCTCAACCCCATCTACACGCCTCTTGATCCCAACATCACCTGCGGCCGCAACGCCTTTGATTCTGTTTCAAAAACATCCGTAGCCGACATCCTCGCCGGCTCCGAGGTGGGTTTCCGCGTTTCTGTCGATGGAACCGGCAACCGCGGCGACACTGCGCGCACGGAATTCAACCCGGACGGTATCCCCTGGAACCCCTACATCTGGCATTCCGGTCCCAACATTGTGTACCTCTCCCGCGCCCCCGATGACAACTTACAAAGCTACCGGGGCGAAGGCGACTGGTTTAAAATCGCCTACAGAGGACCCCTGAACGACACGCACTGGGCGCCCGTCCAGTCAGAACACGAGTTCAACTTTACGATTCCGAAAACCACGCCTCCGGGGAAATACCTGATGCGGATCGAGCATTTTATGCCCACGGATATCAGCCCGCCATATCAGCAGTTTTATGTAAACTGCGCGTTGGTCAATATTATCGGGCCGGGCGGCGGAACGCCGGTGGGCTTTGCGAGGTTTCCAGGGACGTACAAGCCGGATGATCCAGGTATTTTTAACTTACCCAAGTCTGCTGTCTCTTTATGTGATTCTCGGTTTAATGATAATGCTTTCAACAGGTCTGCAAGTTCCGCATAGCCAGTATTTTGGTGGAAACATGGACGTTACGGAACTGAGGCTGATGGAGTACAAGCCGCCTGGGCCTCCGATTTGGACGGGCTAATACAAAGTCGGTCATGCCTTTATTCATTAAACAGAACGAGGGTTCAGCAGGGGGAATCCCATTGTATTGCTATTCTTATTTTAGGCATATTTTGCTTCATATCAACCCCAAAGAGTGTCGCTCCGGTCTTTGGAACGCAAAACTCGCCCCGTACTTCCCTGTTTACATTTCCTACTTTTTTCTTGTGTCTGGTACATCTCATTCTGTTCTATACCACACCCTATATGACTTGATCACCCCATGCGTCCAGTTTTTCGGGAAATACCGACCCCAGATCTCGTCTGAGCAGCCTCCTTGGAAAATATCCACGTCGTCGATACCTTCAGGGCAGTCATACGATCTGAGAGAGTATTTAGTTAAAATCTCCTTGCCTCATCCATGACCAGGCAGTGTCAATGAAAAGTGACACAAAAGATTGAAACTGACTTGAAGAATGCTGCACATGTCTTCATGTTGCCGTCGATTCGAAATAGTTCGGCCCTTTCAGACCACCCGGAATCACCGCTAGGAAGGTTGTCTGGAATGATCCATCAGCCTGGTGCAAGCACTGTAGGTGGGTACAGAAAATGGAAGGTTCCTGTCAAGTAGGTGAGGTGGTTATGAAATATGTACTGCATTGTCCCGGCTCGAGGCAAAACTCCTCGTTCCTAACCCCACCGAGAAAAAAGAAACTGATGTTGTCGGCGTTGCATTCCGCTAGGCTAAGGGGAATGAGACCCGCGAGCGGCCAGATCTTCATATCCAGTATGTCGTTTGAAGAGAAAGTAACTAACACTTGAAAGAATGAGGTCGGTTTGGGTGCAAGGGGAGTCTGAGATTGGGTACACAATCCTTAAATAGGTTAGGTAGCGAAGCTAGGTAGGCAGGATAATTGGGGTGGGGGGGAGGTTTCTACATGTCACTTAAATTCAGGATTTAGCCGGGATCTCCATGTAGAAAGCCTCAGCACGACATCGCGCATTGGTCAACTCTGAGCGTGCATGTCAGGAAAGTGACAAACACACACACACACACACAGAGAGAGATAGAGAGAGAGAGAGAGATCTTGACAGATCAACTTGTTCGACTGTTAACGATCGCAAGATCTGGCCGCAGCCAAGTGTAATGCACCGAAGGATTTACGCTCAACCTCCTTTCCTTCTCAATAGAGAACCGAACGCAAGAATACCACAAAACCCTTGAACAAACCACAGCAACCTCCGCTACGTATTTAATGCTATCCCAAACTAGCAGGTATTGTCAACGTGACATCCACAGTCTGTCCTGCCTGGGAAACCGCCGTAATATCGGCACGGCTGTATTCACCAAGATCAAATGTATTAACAACGCGTTCTCACATATCTCTAGCGTCATAGCGTGTATCGGGAGGAAGGTAATTTGACGGAAGAAGGGACTAAAAAAAAAACTCACGTCGCCATCCTGTCTACACTTCATATCCTCGGCAATGTACGTAGGGCCTGCCAGGATAATGATCAAGCCGCACGTAAAGTTGTACGTGCTCCCCGGAGCAAAGGAAACCGTGCATTGGTTGGGGGAAACCGTACAGGTTCCAGAGATGAACGATTGGCGGGGCACAATCGTCGCCGTCGAGTCGAGAAGCGGGACGGCGAGACCGCTGGACGCAAAAAGGAGGGCTGAGAGGGTGTGTGTAAGATGCATGGTTGTGTGGGTGCGTGTTCTTTTAACAAGTTTGGCAACGGATGTCAAGGAGAAAGGCCCAACTTGAAGGCACTGGGACCAAAGATAAATTATGATTAAGTCCAGATGCAAGTTCTGAACCATCGAAAGGTTTAAATAATATACGGCCATGGAGAAACGCAGTCATGTTACCTATCAGAACTAAAAGGGCGACTCGTACCATTACAACATAGACATACAAATCCAGAGTTAACATTGCGTAACTATTGGTCTCTGCCGGTCTTCCGGAGCTCTAGCGTTACATTCTGGTAAGCATGGTAGCTGATTGTGTATGTTTGAGGCGAGGCTCTGCCCAATCAAGACCCCCATCCCCATTAAAAGCGGATTGGTGTAGGGTGGATGAGTAAGGAATATTGGACGCTAAGGTAGCTTGTGATACTTGAGATGGGGGCGACACCGCCCACTCTCACAACGCGATGGCAGCATGTGTTTCAGCATGCGGTGCCTGACCGGATTGGTTGGTCGAGACATTGGAGAATGTAAGGAGGGTGTTGAAACGGACAAAGCTATAGTGGAGGCAGGGTGTTTCATTGCATACGTTCACCAAATGTGGCTCCAGGTGCATGTAACGCTCTCGATCTACGTCAAAGTGACGCCACAAGACGAAAGGGCGTCAGCCACAAGTTCCTCAACGGATTGACACCAGAGTTTTCACGGACATATGAGATTGACACAGATCAACGGTACCGCTAGGTCATATAGAATACAACTAACCTTGCGCAGGACTCTGAATGCGGATCAACGAAATCGGAAATGCAGAAAGTTTTTTTTTTTTTTTTTTTCAACCAGCACCCTTTGTTTTCACTGCCTGGCATTGGATGTTGTGAGGCGTTTCTGCGCTCGGCCAAGTTGTATCGTAGGGAAAGATAGAAGGACTCTCCCAGGCAAGAAATCCGAAGGCGAAAAAATCTAGAAAGCACATTGAAGCCTCGGGTTTAGGTCTGGAGTAAGTAGTTGCTTCATTGATGACTCGGGGAGTATAGTTGTTGATGCTCACCTCCTAGATGACAGTCTGGGTGGAATGTTGGGGAGCAGACGAGCTCGAACCGTCTGGATTACTAGTTCTAGCTGAGGAGCCTATGGTGTTAGCGTAGGAGGGTTCGCGAAAAGTGGAGTGTGCTGTCACAGATCGGCTACCTAATGTCGGAATTGGTCAATATCTTGGACCCGTGTGAGTCTGTATGCGAGGTGGCGATCAGGCGGTGCTGGAATTTTATTTTTGAACCGAATATTCGTCTCTGACTGGACAGGCCAATCGAGACGCCCGATTCTACCCGGTGATGCATCTCGGCTGCCGACAGCGTGGCTCAATCTCGGAGACATGAACCAGGAAAAGACCATGGCTAGACTCCGGCAGGCCTGATTTGATCCGAATGCCCTCATTCAGGCCTGTGATTGGCCAACAGCCCCGTTCGCGGCCTGGCCATGACTACTTCGCGGATACACCGCCGGGTGAAGATCCACAGTACCTGCATGTGCCGCTGGATTTCTTGGGCAAAGGCTCATTAGCCTATTGCCTCGGTGAGCCTACCTCTGACGGACGGCTTCCGGGTTCAGTTCCCCGGGCCGACCAACAGCCCATGCACTCTGTAGCCAAGTGTATTCCACTGCAGTATGTTAATTGCCCTTGACCAGGAATACGGTCCATGGTGCGCCACTGTTAGATTGAGTCATTCCAGACCCCATCGTTTCTAGATAATGCAGGCAAATAGCGAGACGCTCACCCTCGCACTGCGATTGAGACATCACGTCAGAGATCTGTCAGAATCACCTGCATATCCGTCCCGTGTCTTTCACCCGATCAAACAGCTTCGCGTGCTTACATGGCAACCAAAGGGTTGCACAACAGGTCGCCCTGTATATAAAGTGCGGCAGGGCAATAGCCAGGCCTCGATACCGGGTATAATTAAATGGCATCGTTAGGCTGTCTATATTCTCTCTCCAATCAAACCACGCCGTGCCTTATCGTGAGCAGGACCACAAATGTGGCGATTGTGGTTCTATGTATGTAAGAGTTCTAGAGCACTGTTTGTCATGATGCTGATGTTCTACGGCATCTCCGGCTTCGTATTCACATCACGGCAGTGCATCAGGCCGGTCCAGATGCCTCTTTTGCGGTGAGCCCCTCACGGCAAAGATTGTGAGGCGATGCACAAGTGAACCCAAGTATAAGTAGAAGGCCAAGATCATTCCTTGAACCTGAAGCTGCCTCTGCTTCTTCACTCTGCATCCTTAAGCGTCGACATTGATATCAGATATAACATCTCACAAGTACACACGACACTACAAGCAACATACTTCCACAAAAGCACACACTACTACTAGCAACACACTGCCAAAATGGTCTCTCTTATCAACCTCATCATCGGAACTGCGGCCATGACTGCCGCTGGCACCAATGCCTTCAAGAAGCTTTGCAAATACCCCTACGAGCAGTGCGGATGGGTCCTTGCCAACTCAGTTCATGGTAATTCCTCTGACAGGCACCCCTCAGGACAAACGTGACGACTAACATGGGCAATTTCAGATTATTCCTTTGCTGAGCTCCAGGCAGCTTCTGGTAGCGAGGATGGCAGCCACATCTATGATGCCCTCTACACATGTGACCCGGAGACTGGTGTCCTCAGGTACATTACTTGGTGTGGCGGGGCTGGAAGGTGTTCGTCTGGTGTTGTTCCCAATGATAACTGCATTGATTTGTGAAGTGGTGGAAAAAAATCGGTAGTTTGGAAAGTATACGGAGGGAGTGAGTGAGATCAGAACTACATTCTCGTTGACTTTTGTCTTTAATGATTCGAAATTGTAATGCCGTCGAGTACCTAGCTAGATTTAATACACGCTGTCCCTGAATTTTGTATATCGAGCTATCGAACTGATCTACCACAACGCGAAACTACCCTGGAGAGTCAAACATTCCACCCAACACTATTCGCCATCAGATCAATGACCGGATCAACCATTAACCACAGATGCCGTCGCACGGAACAGCCAGCAGGAATCCACAGCCGTCTATTTGTAAACTCAGTTAGCTTCTATTCCATCTTGGTACCTCAAACTCGGTCAGAGTATTATATGACTTACAGCTTTGATACCAGCAGCTGTTCTTCCTCAACTTGCAAGACTTGCCTACATCCAAGAATCAGCTACACGTTCATCTCCTCAAAGGAACTGATACCATGGAGTGATACTTACTGCCCTTGCAATAATCGGAAAGCGTCGCACAGCCACACCAATTATCCGCCCTGGCCGCAACCGCTCCTGCACCACCTCCACTTCCGTGCTGCCCACGCAGGCCATTTGCCGTGATAATCCCATAGCAGATTTCCTTACTGAAGGCTGCGATGCAAGCCTGCTCCGCGGCGTCAAGTTTGTCGGTAGCGAATTGGGCCACCACATCGGTGATGAGATTCAGCGCCTGGTCTTGTGCGGGCGTAAGCGTGCCCGCGGCGGTGAGATTGGCGCGAAATTCAGCAATATGCGCAAGCTGGGGGAAGGCAATGTTTTCGAGGTAAAGATCGCGCGTCACGAGGGTTTTGGCGTAAGCGGGGAGAGAGGCCGCAAAGACGGTGAGGAGGATGGAAAACTTCATGATGGGCAGTGTAGTAAGGTGTTGCTGTTATGGGTTGTGGCTTGTGGAAAGGATAAGAATCAAGCTTTGTCGATTGACAGTTGGGTTGAGTGATGAGAGCTGTGGTAGATGATGATGATGATGAAGGAATCTTGGTGATTTATACTTTTGGTTTAACATAACCGGTACTGATCTTCACGTCTACACCTAGTTTCAAGGACGGCTCATATCAATTGAGGCTGCACAATGAACTCTGCAAGGCATGGTCAGTAGTTCTATTGTTACCCTTCGCTCTATCGCATTCTTCACCGAATGATACGGCATATGTCAGAACGGGCTGTTGTTGATCCGTAGTTGCAACTTCTAAAATGAGACCACTCTGTTTTATTCAAGCTCAGGACAATGGAGAGAGAATGCATAGCTGGGTATATTCTAGATGGCCTCTTTTTTCGGCCATCTCCCCTAACCCTGCGAGTAAGATTCAGCTTTTCAACCACAACAGCTGAAAGTCAAACATGGCTGTGCCACTCTAGCCACCACGCGAGCCCAGCATATGCCGGGATGATGCCAAGCGAGGCGGCTCGTTGAGGCTGTGCCAAGTATCTCCATGTCGCCTACCGAGATCTTGGCCAATCACGTCGGGACGCTTGGCAGAAACATCAGACTAACTACTGACGCCACCGCATTCAGGATCACAAAATAGAACATTCCGTGCCGGCGCTAGGATTCTCGCATAGACACTCGGGATTATATTTCAGCGATTCTTACATTTTCAAACCTGGCATTAACCCTGGTGAGCTGAATTCAATCCCTACAAAATACACATCCGTCGACCGATTTCATGACCGACCTACAAATCCAGCCGTAGATGAGACGAGAATAGCTTCTTTAAAAAAGCATTCGGTGTCAAAAACGAGACCGAACGAAATATAGTGCATGGCGATGTTCCATCTTCAGCCAATGTTGCAATATGCAGATGCAATGGCAAGTAAGCAATTGAGAATATTCATCCGCCAAGCCCACGGACCGAGTTTCTTGGGCTGACTAGACCTGACCAAGTCTGTAGAGCTAGACTATAGCTAGAGAATAGCTAGAGAATAGCTAGAGTATAGCTAGAGAGACCAGCCTCGATCCTGAGGCAAGCCTCGATCCTGAGGCAAGCCTCGACTATAAGATGCCCTCGAATCCACTCCAAGAAGTTTCAATCTGTCCATCACAACACAGACATTCGCACAACATTCACAGCAAAGCAACAAACTCTCAAAACTTCAACACCAACACAACTCAAAATGAAGTCCATCGCCTTCGCCTTCGTCCTCTCCCTCTTCGCCTCGGCAGTCAGCGCCGACGTGTCTTGGTTCGTCGAGGACCGCAACAGCACTTGCACTGGCCACGACTCGGACGGCAGCATCACCTGCGAGACTGGCCACATTGGGGATGCCCCCCTGGTATGTTTTTTTTCCTCTTCCTTTTTCCTTTCTCATAAACACCATCACTTACACTTCTGTCTACCACAGTGGGCCCGGGACAATGCTGCTCCCGCCATTCGCGGACGCGAAGCCAACCCGCTCGATAAGCGCATCTCCTGCGGCATCCCGATCCTCGGAGGATCCTCGTGCTTTGCTCACTGCTTCGCTCTCGGCTACTGCAACTCGTATTGCGACCAGGGCGTCTGCAAGTGCAAGTGCTATGACCAGTCGACCTTCCTGGGAGGCATTGATATTTGCCGCAAGACCTCGTGCCATTAGGTCTCTCTACCACCTAGGCAAAACCTTTGAGTTGGCTTTACGGAAGCGGTGAAAGACAAAAGGGGTGATTGAGGAGATGGCGAGGGGGAGTGATCAATTCTTTTCTCGGTGGTTGGTTATATGTGCTTGGCGAGGTCTTAGATCTGGTGGCTAGTGGAGGGAGTGGGATTGCAATCAATGTAGCTGTTCCGTTATCAGACTGAATTATGTTTTGTGTGCAAGAACAGTTCTAGTTTTCGGCTCCACGGTGATCATGATTCTGTGCAGCCTCTTGGGGGACAGAACAGTGCCTAATGTCATGTTCGTTTTGCCGCGTGCTTGAGGCTGTTTGCTATCAAATTACTAAGAACGGCTGACGCCGCGCATTTGTCTCCTCAAGGCTCTCTATCGAACTTCTGTAGCCAGTATCAATTTCACAGAAGCTAGCAGTTTCATCTAGTCGGATACCCACCACATCCACAACAGATTCTTCTAGCGTCAGTGGTTTAGTGGTAAAATCCATCGTTGCCATCGATGGGCCCCGCGTTCGATTCGCGGCTGACGCATGCCTACTTGGTCTCTCTCAAGACCGTAGATATCTTTTTTTCTACCTTAGCCAACGCTTTGGAGCTGCCCCAATTTTTTTTTCTTTGTTGCCTTTCGTTCTTATGTAACACAGCGCCCAGGACTAAGCATGCCGGCTTTCGCCTCGTTATCTTGCGGGTAAGCTGAACATATAGCGGTTCACTGCGATGGTATCCGCATCGTCCAGAGAGACAATACTGTTGCGATCAGCAGAGATTAGGAAATACGCGGATTTAATTGAGGATGCCGAAGGGTAGCAAAGTTTCGCTGCGGCTTAATATTCTTGCCGTCTTAGCAACAAAGTTTCCGGAATCGCCATATGTGCCGACTCCGAATGTAACCAAGGCAACACTGCCGGTAACACACACCATGGCAAAAAAGTATAAATCTCCTCCGTACGCCAAGATACCTGGAGGATAACACGCTGTTCACAACATGCACCACTAGCACATTGACAGACTACCAACTCAACCAACGCTTAACAAGGACAACATTGCAATCCAAAATGGCTCCCTTTGGAAAAATTTACAGCCTCACCAATATTGTTCACCCCCGCACCCGCCTGGTATTTTTGCCCTCCCTCTGCTTTACCAATTACACAACTAACCATTCTTGATAATGGAAGGCCCTTGCTGTCGCCGCCCTAGGGTCTCATGAAGTCACGCTTGCCTCACCCTTTGTTTTTGGCCAAGACAACAAAACGCCTTCTTACCTCGCCAAATTCCCGCTTGGAAAAATCCCCGCGTTTGAAGGTGCAGGGGCCGACAACGACGGCTTTTTCCTTTCGGAAAGTAATGCCATTGCGCAGTATCTCGCCGATACGGCGCCCAAACCGGGGATCCGCGAGCAGTTACTTGGAGCGACGGCGGAGGAGCGAGCAAAAGTGCAGCAGTGGCTCTGGTTTACGTTTTTGCATTTCGAACCGTCGGTGACAAAACTCTGTCTGTGGCGATTCGGCGATGGAGAGCGCGGGAATAACTGGGCGACCTATAACGCCGAGGAAGAAACCAAAGCGGAAAAAGAGCTGAAAAGATGGTTCGAGTATCTAGACGGGGAGCTGCAGAGAGGAAAATGGCTCGCGGGAACGGACAAGTTGAGTTTGGCGGACTTGGCGGTTTGTGGACAGCTGTATACGGGGTTTACTCTTTATATTGACAAGGGCATGAGGGACGAGTATCCGCGCTTGGTGGCGTACTACGAGAGACTCTTGGAGGAGCTGGGCGAGGCGAAGCATTTGTATGATTTGGAGGGGAAGTGGCTGGAAGTGAGGAAACCGCGGCCGGCGGAGTAAAGCACGAGAGGATATCCGTTGTAGGTGGAACAGAGTGCCGGTTGGTTAAGGTGCTACTAGTTTCATTTTCAAACTGCTTTGGAACACGGCCAACGACTTTAGGTCTGATACCATATTTTTCACACCGCTCGATATGCATCGTCCTCTGTGCTTTAGATGGCTGCTAATTCTACTGTCAAGAACTGCATTTATAATCCGTTTCTCGGCCGGTTTGGATCATATGCATCCGTCCAAACATGACACCTCGAATCGACCACCGCCGGATCCGTCAGCGTGATGGATTTCCGATCCCCTTCACCCCCCATATTTCCCAGCGAATTTGGCACACTCCCATATTTAACCCACCCTGGCCCTGTTGCCGGATTCTTAGTAAACAAACCCCACGCCGCTTGAATTCTACGACTCAAAACCCGATTCGTATCCGAGGACTGTCTTTCCCCAAAAACAAACCCCACGTCACTGCCATGTCCGGCAAGCCGACCGCCCGGTAACGATGCGTTAAACAGGTACCGCCACGTGGGGATACCGGTTTTTACCATCAAATTCGCATCATACGTCGTCGTGCAGGCGAACTGATAATCTGAATGTAGCAGGTTGACGGCATCCGATTCACTCTGAATAAGCCAGCTTGCTCCTACCGCGTATGCGCGTTTAGCTTCTACTCGCAGGCTCGCATTTTGCGGATAGATAACCTCGGTCCACTGGTCAAAGGTCTTGGACGCAATGTTGCTTTGCGGGAAAATCAGTCCTTCCATGAACGTGCTCCCGATAAGCACGGGGACGTTGACGGTACGTCTCGCTCGTCGCGCTGAGTCGGAGTCGCCTACACTCGATTGGCTGTTGTCGTCAACGGGTGGGAATAGCAGGTTGACTCTGTTCACAGCAGCCCGGACTTCGGCGGCAGGTTTGGACTGCAGGCAAAGTAGGGCTTTGTCGCCGTCGACAGGACAGTCCATGGCTTTAGCGAGAGTTAGGAACGGAGGTTCGCCGTCTTTCTTGTTACCGGTTCCGAGGCCAGTTGAGTAGGGGCCCACGCCAAGGGCGATGCGGTTAAAGGTGTGTAGACCACCACTCTGTAGGATGGCAGCATGAAAGAGCGGTTTGTCAAAGGGTTCGCTGAGGAGTTGAGAGTCAACAGAGACAGCACCCCCGGACTCGCCCGCGATGGTGACCCGGGTCCTGTCGCCGCCGAATGCCTCGATGTTTTCCTGGATCCATTGCAGGGTGGTTTTTTGGTCGCGGAAACCGGCGTTGAGCTCATTTCCTGGCAGTCCCGATACATTTCCCGGAAACCCAAACACGCCGAGACGGTATTGCGCCGCGACGACAATGATGTCCTCGTTGGCTGCTAGGGTTGACCCATCGGTGCCGGAGATGGACCCAAACTGGAGAGCGCCGCCATGCCACCACACCAGTACCGCTTTTTTCGATCCCGAAGTGTATTGGGGTGCAAAGATGTTGAGATACAAGCAGTCCTCGTCGTTACCGCATGCAGGCGGTTGCTTCACTGCCTCAACTGTCTTGTTGCCGAGGCCTGCAACCGGGACTGGTAATCGCGATGCACGAAAGCGAACTGGTTTCTCTGCAAAAGGGACGCCGAGAAACTTGTTGACCGTTGCTGTTGCCGTGGTTGTTGCCTCCAAGTTGACGACTTGGACCTGAGTGGCTGTTCCTACGTAGGTTTTGCCATCCTTGAGAGACACCGACCGTCTTTGCGCTGTCACCGCAGCGATGAACAAGCCGAGCTGGTTGATTGTTGACAGGAAGCGCATTTTAGGTCAATACTCGAGCATCTCGATTTGGGATCAACCTGCTTTGAGATGATTCCCAGGTAATAAGCAAGGAAGTCGATGGTCGTTTATTTAACGCTCGTCTTTACCTTCATGGCCACTTGAGCGCTTGCAACGGAATAATTATTCAACTCGAGTCTGCTTGGTAGAGCAGGTATTACGCAATGCTCCAGGGTCCCCACCAGATCGCTTGCGCCAATGTGATTCTTTCCGGTTGCCGCTGCAATAGGAACCGGGCGGGTAATGTATTTGCACCCTAATCTTCGGGGCATGGTAATGTCCACATCCCGCTATCCGCCGTCTGTTACCCGAACGCAAGCGAAGATCGGCCAGTGCGCACAGGGTTCAGTGGGCAACACTAAAAGCTGTTCCAGCAGCGTAAAGAAAAAAAAAAAAGATACCAGACCTGGCATTTTGAACATCTCTCCCGCCGGGAATTGAACCCGGGTCTCGAGCGAAGACATGATGACAAGCTCACATACTGACCACTATACTACGGAAGATTTACAGGTGTGGACACCCGCCGTAGTGCTGGTTGGTGGAACTGGGTCCGCTATTGGGCCATATGACTTGTGGGTGATGGCTGGGGAACGCATCTCATCGAAAACTTGGACCATGATATCCGATGCTGAGAGAAATTGTTGAAACTCAACTGCGCCCATATATTCTCACTCGACCCCTCTGTTTGACGACGGATCGGGAAAGTAGCAACGAAATACCACTCGTCTGCCTCCTCTTACTGTTCGTCTTGGGATCCACGTCAAGGGTGGGCCTTGGGGCCAATTCGACTTAAGTCCACATATCCATAGGGCTGTGTGACAATAAGGTCAGAACTGGTCTGGAACCACATGAGGATGAGAGCACCGTGGCTGGTGCTGGTGTATGTAACGGCGCATTCAAGGCGCTTTTGACTTTTTCGATTTAGCCGGCATCACTGACATTCACATTGCGTCAATTTGTATCGAAGATGAACATGCTTTTAAGAAGCTGGTTATTATTCCAAACCTGAAGGCATCGATGGATTCCTCGTGTCCAGGTCGCAGGAGCATCAAGCGTCTTACTGCATCGGGGTGGAGCGCAGAGTTTCTCGTGATGGCGGTAGCAGAATCCTACGCGCTGAATAGCCAGATCAAACATGTCGGTAGTCGGTAATAATATAGCGTTCATTTTAATCTAACTTAATATCTGCAAACCGAGCTTAAGCGAACAAGCCACACGGGTTCGATAGAAAACTCCCAATGCGTGGCTGAGCAGGAATACGAGATGTCTAGCGTTGAGGCTATATTCACTTGTTCAGTCAAGGTTACAGCAAATGTCTGGATGGTTACATATCTCCGTGGTCTCCGTGGTCAAGACACAAACCTCGAGACTGGAATGGATACTTAAATACTGAGACAAGTCCGTCTTTTGAGACAACACAACACCATCACTCACCTTCATCTCTCACGTTCACATATCTACACATCACAACAAACAAAATGGTCCGCCTTCTTCCCATAGCACTCGCACAAGCTGCCGGCGCTCTAGCCGCGCTCCGAACATGCGGTCCAGCCCAGTACGATCCAGCGCAATACGTTTGCTGGTCTAACCAATTCCTCTGTCCCATTGTTGCTGGCGAGCCGCTCTCGTATTGCGGAGGAGCATGTTACAGCAAGTTCATGTACACTTGCGCCAGCGACACCAACACCCTCGCCACCCTCCCCAAGCTCACCGGCACCCCCTTCAAACTCACCGTCGTCAACCCCGCTCTCTCCGCCATGGATGGCCAGCCCGTCAGCGCCGTGAACGGGCGGTTAATCCTCGGCGGACCCACTGGCAGCTACTGTCCCACGGAACAAGTTGGAGCGGCCTGTCCCGCCGGGAACATCACCGCGCTGGTGGCGCATGACACGGGATATCTCGGCATGAAAGTCATGGTTCCCGGGGGCCAACAAGCCTACCTCACTACCGATGGCGGGGTTGCTTACACGCAGGCTCATTCCGCTTATATCCCTCCTGGAAGCACACAAAACGGTTTTGTCGCGTACCGGGGAGGTGGTTTCTTCCATCAGGCCTCGGGTTCTGCAGGCTGGGTTGCCTGTCCGCCGAGGCGACTTCCGGCGGGTGAGCCGTTGCGGTATAGCTTGTTTGCGCAGAACACTACCACTGCAGATGGCTTTGCTACGCAGGGCTGCACAAAGGTCAATTTGAAGGTTGAGGCGCTGCCCGAGACGACGGTCGGTGCATGGCAGTATACTTGATTGACGAAAACCAAGATGACAGCCAGAACCCGG
>Ga0247765_1000727_pt1 | contig 22334 bp, 14 predicted proteins | sample UWRJL106311C6_FD_179949 | JGI IMG/M metagenome (GOLD analysis project Ga0247765, IMG submission 179949) | Plant litter microbial communities from Arlington Agricultural Research Station in Wisconsin, United States - UWRJ-L106-311C-6 | ecosystem: Environmental > Terrestrial > Plant litter >... | reverse complement strand
GGGGGTGGGTTAGTATCTGTGTCTGTTTGTGTGAGTGGTAATCCGGTGGTGATGATGACCAGAGATATGAAGGGAAAGTGATGGGGCCGAGGTGTTTAAATCGTGGGTTACATTTATGAGAATTCTCTGTTTACCTGAACAAGGTGACTAGGTAGGTAGGCAGGATCACCACAAAAAGAAAGAACAGTTGAATAAGGGCAATATATCCTGCTTTTCGATACAAGTTCTTTGTTCATTCTTTTTCTCTCCCCTGTTAGGTCGGTCTTTGTTCCCTCCCTTTTTAGCCATGCACCTAATTCACACATTTGACACTTGGCGATTGTCTCCTTTGTTCTCAAGCTCGTTCGTTGGTGTCACTTTACTTCCTTCGAGTGGGCCCTATATATTGTTGAGTTCAAGGCTGTAAAGAAGTAATTGTTAGACGCTGCATGACCTTCTCCCCAACACTTTCTCTGGAAAAAAAATATTGAAAAAAAAAAGAACGACGAGAAACAAACAGAATTAGTGATCACGGCTAACCTCAACCTTCGGTATATTATATTAACAGCCTTTTAAAAAAATTCATATTAGACAGTAGAATGAATCTACTTCCTCCCCACCTTACCCTTGAAAAGCTTTAAAAACCACCCCCTCTTGTCCTTCAAAATCTCATCCGCCTGTCGGAAAATATCGTCGAGCTCCTTCTCCGTCGCGTGTACGGTCAACAGCGGCTGCAGGGAGCTGCACAGAAGGTTGACCCGGTCCATCTCGGTGTCGAACTCTTCTTTGCCTGACTTTGACTTTGACTTTTGGAGCGGCATTTTTCTTTATTTTCTATTGGACTTCGTTTCGTTGATTGGGTGTGTGTGATATGTGTTGCCCTATGTGTTGGATATGTGATTGCTGTGGAGGTTGGCACGATTTGCGATGTTATCTTGCTTGTTGCGACCGGGAGACACGGATCTGCTTGATTGCAAACGAACGGCAATATTTGGTTCTGAGGGACTGCGATACCAGTTGCAGCGAGAAACGAAAAGTAAAAAACATCATATCACAGCACGGCCGCACCCCCCTATGTACTCCCAACCCAAGACAAAGCGCCATTGTTACATATGCACAGGACTAAAACAAGCACGTGTTGCAAAAATGTCTTTATTGTCTTCCCCCCCCCCCAAACTACACGTGGCAATCAATGCCGTCCTACGTAACACCTTGACCTATTTAGTTTATCTCATAGCTATTACTAGCAAACAAAGACTTTACATCCCGACATGGCCCCCGAGTGCCCGACTACCTCACCTAGGAATACCGCACCTCCGAATCAACTCCTCTCCCTAACCAACATTTTGACGCTCAAATCCGGCTGCACCGACCCATTTGGCAGCGACAATCTCTCAGGCTTATACGCGCCAACGGGCAGCTGGATGTCATAGCGCAGAATTAGATGGGCAACGAGGATCTTGATGGTGTTTCCGGCAAAGACCCGGCCAGGACAGACTTGGGGTCCATCGCCCCAGGTCAAGAGGTCAGGGCTATTGCTGGTGTATTGGTGCAGCGTGTTGTGACCTTTTTGCTGGCGCTGGCGGTAAAACCGGAGAGGATCAAAAGTCTCCGGGTTCTCGTATAGCTGGGGCGAGCTGTGGATGTGGTATTGGTCGACGCAGACAATGGTGCCTTTGGGGAGTTTGGGACCGATGGAGAACTGGACGGGTTCTTGGAGGATACGGCTGAGGCCGACTGTATACCCACCACCATCAGCACAAAGAAACGAATGTCAATGATAAAATAGTACTCACGGTAGTGAAACGTGTTGATCCGAGCCGACTCCCGCATAAAGCTATCAAGCTTAACCAGCTCCGTCAGCTGTGTCTGTGGCAGGTTCCCGTCCTCATCCAAAACGCTGAGCACTTCCTCCCTCAGCTCCTCGACCAATTCCGGTCGGATTAACAACTCCGTCAACATCCAATACAAACTGGCACCCGTTGTAGGGGTCGACTCAAAACTCGCCGTGATAACATCCCGAATCACTTGGTCCACATCCAACTCTGCCGGCTTGTACCTCGCCACTAGCAAGTTCACAAATGTGACCTTTCCCTTTTCCTTTGGTGTAATTTCCTCCTGAGCCTCTCTGATCGCCTTTTCTACCGTCGGCCTCGCCAAGTATCGCATCCACCGATGTACCAGATACGCCGGGAAATACGACAGATTCGCCACAAACGGCCGCAACAACCTCGGAAAATAACTGCTGCTCACCACCCCAATCCCCACCGTCACCGGCAACACTTTCACTGCCGTCAACCACCGCGTATCACTGGCCAGCGGTTCCCCTACTAAACCCATGGCGCCCGTCCGCGCTACCACATCCAGGACCGTCCAAATTAGCGAAACCTCCACCCACTTCCCTTTCCCCTTGCCCTTTTCTTTCCCTCCTTTGCGTGTAAAAACCGCCTCCCACGCCTGTTTCGCACTCTCTCCTCTAGCTCTCCCCATCAGCCCCACTCCCCTCGCCAGATCCGTACTTGCCACCTTATGCAAAACACTACTACTCTCGTCGGTGCCAATGAGTCGCCATCCGCCAAACTGGACATTTGTCAAGAAATCCACCAGCGACGCCGTCCGTGCAGGGAGCCGACGGATCTCCTCAACGTAAGCCGAGGGGAAAACCACAAATTCGAACCCAGAGTATCCGAAAAACCAGGGTTCGTGTGGGTAAGTTTTGTGAGCAAAGTCGAGCATGGGCTTGTAGTCATTCCGATGGGCAGTGGGGAATTTCGCCGGGTAGAGACGTGGAATGGATAGGCGGGACAGGGAGGAAAAGTATGGGTGGATTAGATAGGTGTCGAGGAGGACGAGGAGAGTGACCCCAAAAAGGAAACTGAAAAAGAGTTTAAGCGAAGTGGGAGTCTCGCGGTAGGCTTGGGCGAGGAGGAGGCGGATGATTTGCGTGGTGGTGAGGTTGAGCGGGGCGAGGGATTGGCGGAGGATGAGGTATTGTTCGTGGAGGTCGGTAAGGTGGGCTTGAACGGTGGTGAGGTGGGTTTGGATGGCGGTGACGAGTTGGGTTTGGATGGCGGTGACGAGTTGGGTTGCCATGGCTGTGGTGGTTGTGTGTAAGTGGTGGAAATTGTTAGTGCAAGGGACGACAGGGGAGCTTATTGGGCTGTTTGAAACAGACGCACTGGACGGTAAAGGTAGACCGTGGTGTGCCAAAGGGGGGAGTAGGATACGTGAGGGTAGAGGGAAAGCTGTTTCCAATGAAAATGGCATGAAAATAGGGGAGATCGAGGTACATCCAATCGGCAATCCCCCACTTCACCCACCCTCACCGATGCTGCATGATGCGATCCCGATTCTGACGCGCACCATCCATACCGCGCCCAGCCTGCAAAGCCGGACTCCGATCCCGACTCGTCGGCCGCCGACCACCAAAGAGCTCTCCGGTCTACAAGAGCCATTCTGAATGCCCGGGATTTGCCGGAACGGAGTCGGCGCCGACGATAAAAACTCGCAATCCGACATGGAAACACCAAGCAAGAAATCAAGTCGAACATCACGCGATAGTTCCTTTTCCCCAACCCAAATCCACCTCGGTGATCTCCGGAGTTGCTCACAAGCCACAGAGAAATGGCCGCTCCACCATCCAAGAGCGTCCGTGACATGACCGGAGTCTGGGTTCTGGTAAGCGCACTTCTCCGATCCCTCCAGTCTCCGTGCCCAGGTAGGTACCGATCCTGACGATTCCGGGGTCACAGAACAAACGCCTCTCCGATGATTTCGACGCCACGTTCGCGGCTGTAAGATTTCCCTAGACTGATTCCGCCAATCCGGTTCATGTTCCCTGACAAGTCCCATGAATCGAAACAGCAAGGCATGCCCTGGCCACTCCGCAAGATCCTTGGCTTGGCCAACGTCTCGCTCCACCTCCAGCAAAAGACTTTCTCTGAAGAGAAAGGAGAGGTGACTTCCATCCTAGCCAAACAAGTTGTCTCACCGGGCGGGTTTAACAGCGAGGATTCCTACATCCTCGACGCGCAGACGCGTGAGGCGACGGTGCCGATTTTTGGGACCGTGTCCGTCAAAACGAGTTATGTGCCTGTTGCGCAACTGGAGGATGCAGATTTTCAGAAGCGGATTAAGACGGGCGGGGGAGATGTGGTGATTCGGGAGGTGGTTGAGAACAAAAAGAACGGGTGGGTAACGGAGGGGACGTGGGGGTTTGAGGAGATTGGTGGAGAGAGGCGCTTTACGCGGACGAGCATAACTACGACGCCGGGAGATCAGACTGTGGCGAGATTGGTGTATGATTTTAAGCCAGAGTAGATAGCTCTTGACAAGTCAGATACAATTTCTTGAGAGGTTGATGGCGTGAAGTGGTAATTAGGCCAATGGTACGACCAGCTTCTTCCCCGAGACCTTCTTCTCCTTCAACAGCTCTAACCCCTCAAGGACCGTGTGGAAGCCCGCTGGCTGCAATATCTCTGACTCAAGTGGCCTAAGCTTTCCCTCATCCACAAGCCGCTGAAAGCCGCGGTAGAACCGCTTCGACCATTCGTGCAGCTCCGGGTCGGGAGGTACACCGTAGGGTTCCGGAAGCAGTACTCCCCTGCCGATAATCGACGGGCCCATGACAAGGTGGTGGCGGACCGCCTTTCGTTTGCACAGCGCCTCCCGGTATTGCTCCAAAGAGCAATAGATACCGCCGGCACGACCAATGACTTCGTAACAGAGTACCGTGGTTGCCGCCTCGCCAAACGGGTCAATCACCCGCTTCAGCTTGTTTTTGGTGTAAGCTTTGATGTCCGCCGCGCAAGTTGGAGACCGGTAGTCAAACACGGCGTCGGCGCCATACCGCTGGACCAAGTCAAAGTTGTGAGGCGAGCAAGTCGTGATGACGCGGTGGCCACACAGCTTGAGCATCTGAATCGCCACGAGACCGACGGAGCTGCTTCCGCCATACACCAAGATTGTGTCAGTGGCAGGTGCTTTGTCTCCGAGCTCCTGAGCCTCATAGGGGGTGGCGGGGAGGCCGAGGACTTGGTGAAGTGCCAGTGCCACAGTCGAGATACACGCTGGGCTGAGCGCCATTGCCTGCTCGAACGACAGGTTGGCCGGCGCGTGGAGTGCATAGATAGCCTCAACCTTGACGTACTCCGCAAAAGAGCCTGACTCCGGATCGTCCTGCTTGTTGCTGGGCACACAGCCAAAGACGCGGTCCCCCACCGCAAACCCGAGCCCCGTGGCCTGGCCCAACCCGGGAGCTACGGCAACAACAACGCCGGCAAAATCGACGCCGTCCTGCAGACCTGGCGTTGGGAACCGTGCCGCCATCTTGAAGTCGCATGGATTGAGTGCCACGCACTTGTTGTGCACAAGGAGCCAGCCAGGCTCAAGCTCGGGAACCGGCACATTGGGCGTCACGCGGAGCTCACCACCAGCATGCTGGAGGATCGCCGTGTGGCTGGTGGGGATTTCGGCAGTTGGGATGGCCATGATGAGATCGAAGTGGATGCTCGACTTGACGGGATTAGCTGGAACTGTGATCAAGATTACACCATCGTGGAAGGACTGGCCGGCTTGATGGGCCGGGGGAAATAACAAACCTTGTCCGGCAGCGATGAATCCGGGCGGTCGGCATGATGACATATCCTGCCCGGAGTCGGACCCCGACCCGGGATGTATTATCGGAAGTCCGGTGTTCTGTTAATGTTGCAACGCTGTGGGGCATGGCTCGCCCCGGGCCGGGCACGTCTTTCCTATGCATAAAATAGTCCATTCCTTCGGACGACCATGTATGTGTCTCATCACATCCGACAAGCTCCTAATCATGAGGCATCACGCTCGGCACTTGTTTCTCGCTGGTGTGCTATCTCTATCTAGCATCCCTTTCGTCCTGGCCCACGACGCTAACGATGCGGCTGCGGACTGGACGGACGACTGGCTCGGCGAGTGGAAGCGAGACCAGACGGTACTTGGCGTGAATAACACCGACGGCTGCCACATCAGCCATGTGACGGCTTTTGAGATGTCCAAGGGCCGGAAGCCTGTCTTCTTCTCGACCGAGCCGACCGACAACTTCGAACTGCCCAAGATTGTGCCCATGAACGAGACAGCCGGCGAGCAATGGGAGTTTGACGCCGTGTCCGATGATGGGCTCTCAGGCGTCATCCTGGGCTTCTATCGCGACCCTAACTACTCAGTCCTTGGCGCCGGCAATCTGCGCATGTACATCGAGATTGCATTTCCCGAGGCGGGTACGCCACGCTTTGTGCAGATCGACTATCCCACCGAATCAACCGTCGAGTCGTGCCCCGGAATCGGCACGCGCGGCGAGTGGAAGGGCGACGGGTACCGTTATGCTTGGCATGTGTCGGAGGCCATGGATCGAGCACGCATCGTCTGGGACACGCCCAAGACGAAGGGTTCCCTGGTCCTGACGCGGTCTCTGGCCCCGCCACGCTACGCCGACGGAGATACTTGGCCCTCCAAAACGGCATCGACCTTAACTGTGCCGCACTTCTACTGGGTTGAGCCGATACCCGTGGCTGAAGCGCGCATCGACGCTGTGGTGGATGGCAGAACCGTTGCCTGGTCGGGCATCGGAGGCCACGAGAGGCTCTGGGGCGCATTCAACTGGCTGACGTGCCTTGACGCCTTGACGCTAGTGCGTCTTCGGGCCGGACCTTACGCCCTCACCTTCCTTGAGCTTACTTCGTGGCTGCAGAAGGGTGTGCGGGTGCCGTCTGTGATCCTAGCCGAGGAGGGCGAGGTCGTATTCAGCAGCAGGTTGACGGAGCCGTCCGACACCCAAGACTTCTTCAGCTGGGAGAAGACGTATGGCGGCGAGGGGATCTCCGGGAGTCTGAGTGACAAAGCCACCGGATTTGTGCTTGATTTGGTGTCTCCGTCCAAGGGCAAACAGTGGACTTTTCTCATTACGCACAAGAACATCTACTTTGAGTACTTCTTGGGTGGGGGTGTCGGCGGGACTGGCTTTACCGCAACCGTGGTTGGTGGACAGGTCGGAACGCAGCAACAGTCATCGGGCGTGGCCGTGACCGAGGTTCTCAAACTGCCAGAAAAGAGTCTGCTGCTGAAGAGAAATTTTGTCGAGTGAGAGGGTGACAACACCGCCCTCCATCGTAGCTTAGCCGCCCAATAGAGGTTATCCTTAACGAGTTCCCACTCCTAGTGCAACACCCGCTGAGGGCCGCCTTCACAAGGCCTGGGAATTATGCAAGACATCATTTGGGCTCGCGATTTGTCGTACAGGGCGTATTGGCGATTGGGTTCTGCAACCCCAAACCCTTGGTAGCAGCTTTCCGTGGCAAAAAGATCTGTGTCCGAGATGGGGGGCAGAAAAACGTGAGCCGCGGATGCGACGTCGTCTTTCGTGTCCGATTCCGATCTGCCAGCGCGCAGAGGCGGCAACGCTGAGATTGGCTGCATTGGGATTAGCAATTGCATCCTCCTCTCGCGCCTTCGCTGTGAGTGAAAACATCCTACCGTAGAAACCTTTGTAGGGCTGGCGGTCGGATCTGAGACAGCGGAAAGATAAGCTTCTGGCCTTCACCCGCTGAAGGTTGTGGTTGAAGTGGGTGAGGGGACCGCGGAGAACGGTTTTGGGAACCCCACGCCCCGCATCCAGCTCGAACGTGCCAAGCTGAACCCTGAAAACCGAAAACCTGATTCTGCCATCCGGAACCCCAATTTCATCCCCTCATCCCCCGCAAAAGACCCCCACGTTTGCTCAATGCTTTCTCTAGTGCTGCGCAGGACCGCTGAAGATCTGCTAAAACGGGCATTGGACGTCGGTGTTGGCTGTGCTAACCATGCGTCGAGCAGTAGCCGAGGACAGAATGCTGTACTGACGATCTAACTTCCTACCATCGTGGCATCCAGGCATGGCAGCCCCTGTGTTGTCAGGCTCTCCTCAACTGTTCGCGTTGTGGTTGTTCACGATGTCAAGTGGCGGGAACCTCGCAATCTCGGGGGGGCCTAGGTTTTTTAGCACTTGTCTTGACTGCTTACTGGGTTGAGCAAGAACGTCTTGCTCGGAGGCAGGCAACCAAAATGTCTTCAAAGTGGGGCCGTGCGCGATGACACAAACTAACCCTCCGTATTGCGAATCGCAACCAACGAATTATGAAGCAGACTGTCCAGCCGGGACGGGTTGCCGTACCGTCTGGCTCCTCTGGGGATGCACCCACGCCGCTCACATACTCACCTGTTGCAATAGAGAAAGCGGGGCCGCTATTGGAAACCAAGGGAACGGGCCGTCAGTGGCACAAGTCGGTAGCTCTCCTCTGTGCAACAATTTCTGGCCGTTTTGGTGCCACATACCATTTCTCGTTATATTTACGCTCTGGACGGGCTGATTGGCGATACGCACCGCCCGCTGATTGCCATCGACAAGATGATGCCGGCTGCCGCAAGTAGGAATTTCCGTCCTTCTCGCCGCTTTGCCTGCGACCGCTGCCGCAGCTTCAAGCTCCGCTGTCAACGCGACGAGTCCCTCGGAGAGGCATGCGAGCGCTGTGCTAAAGCGCGATTGGCTTGCACTACCACATTCGAGCATACCACCACCCAACGGCACTCGCTACCCAACGGCCTTTCCCATATCCACCCACAGAGCACCGGCCTTGAGCAAGAAGTGCGACCCGACATCATCAACAACGTCGTCATCGAGCCCCGCCCCTCGCCGCCCAACTCCGAGCAAAGTAGACCGGCGGAAAGCAGCGAAGCCCATAACCGGTTCGAACGTCCAAATCCGGTCCAATCTCAGCCTCAAAGACCCTCGCCGCCCTCGCCGAACAGACACCGCGAGCCCAACGGGGTCACCAGGAGCCCTCACATCTCTCCGCACACCATTCCGGACACTGTGGGAGGAAGGCCGAGGCAGCCCCCGCTCAGCGCGAAACCACCAGCGGTTCCTGAGACAAACGGGGCCGGCTTGGCAAGACATGCAGCTGAGACCGCTGAGTGTATGCTTGTAGATCAGAGCAGCATGGTATGACCGCAGCCGATCCATACTACCCAGGGCATATCCCGGAACTAACCTGGCTATCCTGCAGAACCTCGATGGTATGGACTTTGCCATGTCAGACATTGCCTTCGACGCGGGCGACTATGATCTCGCTCTGCTGATGGGCGCCCAGTCACCACCTCGCCCCGACTCCATCCGACTCGGAGTATCGGAACGCGATGGACGCGGTAGCAATGATGGAGTCTCGGCCATGTTTAGTCATCACGACGACGCCCTGAATAGCACAGCGACAGACCTTCTGAGTTGGCCCCCACTGTCACACAGCGGCACGCTAGATACTACATCATCGTCTTCGGCCCTTGAGGTGGCAAGAATCCATGAGCCGCCGTTCCCCCCGGGTAAAAATGGCGAGGTAGCGCAACAGGTCCTGCAGCCACCCAGATGTTACATCGACCTCATAAAACTCAGCCTGGAGCTTGTCGAAGACCAACACATCATAGAGACGCAAGCACCCCTAGATGCTGTCAACCCTCCCCCGCACGAGTGTCCGCCGGCTGAACAGTCACGATTCATCAACCGGGTGCTCAATCAATCGTCTCGCTTCTGGGACATACTCAAGAACATGTCGCTGGCGGCAGAATCACAACGGCGGCGGACAGGAAGCCCTAGTCATAGCAACACAAGCAGTAACGCCAGCAGCTCAGGTTTCAACGGAAACGTGAACGGTAACAATCTCCCCAGCAATGGCGGAAGCAGCGAAGGGAGCATCGACAGCAATATCTGGAGGGCATGGACGCGTGATACGAGTTCCACCCGGGACCTGGACTTGTATCTCGCATCGGCTTTGTCACCAAGGGTTGACCACATACTGGTTGTAAACCTGGTCATGACCTATGTTTATCTAGTGCGGAGCTGTCGGGCTGTTTTCGTCCGACTCCTCCAAGCACTCGAAATCACTCCGACAGCCGAATCCCGATCACCTCTGCGACTGCCAAGCCTGCAGTTCGGAGACTTCCAGCTCGAAAACAACTTAGCCATCCAGGTCAAGGTTTTAGTTGAGATGATGACCGGTATGCTTTTGCGCATCGGCAACACACTTGGCATTAGTCCCGCCGGGGTCGTTGTGCCATGCGACGGCAGCGCCTCCCCCCCGGCTGAGGACCGAGACTGCCGGTTGCCATTCATGAGCGACCCCGTGGCAATATCATTGCGTGAGATCATCTTATCACAGGAAAGACTACAAGGTGGGGCAGGACATGCTGGAGAGGCCCCGCCCTTGTTAGAAGTCATGACAAATCTGAGGAGGTTGTTGGGACGTCGGTACAGCGTGGTATAAGCAACAAATTGTAAAGATTCAAAATGTATTCCCCAATTTTGCCTCTTCTCATAGTCATCGCATGGATGAAATAATGAAGTACAATCCAACCCCTAAAAGATTGTTCGCACGGTATTTTACGGCTTAGCTGCAGCCTCCGGGCCAACCTCCCCCCGGCATGCTTTTCTATTTTTGAGGGGTTATAATAGAAACTTGAGGCCCCAGGGAGTAAATTTCAATGCCCTGAATGTTAGAGTTAAGGCCTAAATATTCTGACTTGGTCCCTTGCAAAATGGCTTCCCAGCTATACTTCGTTCTCACCAAGTCCCACGCTAATAATCTTTTAGGGTTTGGATTATATACGCATCGCATCACAGAATCTTTCAAGAAATCTGCATCGAACTAGATGGGGTTGTGCTGCGTCGCATTGTGTTGCTCCTTCCCCTAACGGAAAAAAAACTGCAAAACCTTCAAGAGGATTTCCTGCAATTGACGCAATTACCCCTCCCTCTTCACTCATTTTGGCGTTGTTCTGCCACAAACGGTCCATTATTCCATCCCTAGGTCATGCTAGAGACTCTTCCGGACGATACCGAACTGTTGGTCGAGAAAACGAAAGACGCGCTGGTTGCAAAGCGCCAAAGCGCCGACCTTCGCCTGCAAACCGCCCTCGCCAGGCGTCTCGGCCACCCACAATTGCTTCTCCTGGCCCTCCTTCAAGCCCTTCAGACCATTATACACCGCCGTCGTGTGTTCAGATACGTCGAGATAAAGCGACTTGCTCGCCCCCGTGACCAAGACTGGACTTTGGATCCTGTGCAGCAGGTTTCCGCCCTGGGGAAGTCGCAGGGTGTATGCCTTCATTGCCCGGAGGATATGGGACGGACGCGTTTCTCCGAACATGGTTCCGGTGATGGTGATGTTCCACTTCATCTGGAAGGCCAGTCGCATAATGAAGCCGATGACGGCATCGACCGCTCCGTCTCCGATCCAACCTCGCTCCCAAGCTCCGAGAAACGATTTCGGTACCTGAGTGGTGGCAAAATCCCAAAGGTCATGCACCGGGTCGATGGCAATGCAGGCCTTGAGACGGGCGTCACCGGCTGCCGCCCGAAGAGCGAAATATCCTCCCAGCGAGGCGCCCCAAATGGCCACGCGTTCGAGGTCTAATCCCAGCTCCGGCTGCTTCTCAGCCACCCTTTCCAGTTGGTCAAGCACAGCGCTGACTACTACTTCCCAATCCGGCCGGAACCGCAAGCCGCCTCGGTGAAGAGTAAGTCCTTGTCCAGGGCCTTCGTACGTTACAGCAGCATATCCCCTCTCGAGTGCAGCGGCAGGTCCCAGGAAGTATATTTCTTCGGATAGACCGTCGGCCCCTGTGTTTGCGATTACGATGGGCAACTTCCCATCGGGAAGCCGACGCCAAGACGGCGGGATATAAAGATAACCCGGGAGGGTATGGCCTTCGAATGGGATTTCGAGTGAGACTACTCCGTTCTCGTCAAAAAGCTTGGTCGCCTCCCGAAACAGGTCGACTGACTTCTGAAGAAGAGGCAGGAGCCGAGCATCAGGGCTCAGTGGACCCCCACCCGTCATCATGTAGTAACTGGCGCGGGTGTAGTTGGAGCTTCGTAACAGTGCGTTCCTAGCGGCTGCAGTATCTCCAGCGAGAAGGGCTTCCTTGGCGAGTGCCTCTGTCTTGCTGGCGAGTTCGGCCCAGGCGGCATGCCAGCTCTCCGCATCGTTATCCTTGATCTTTCCCACAGCCTCGAGGCATTCCGCAAGCTCGGCGCCCCCGCTCGGGGCCATTCCCAGGACTCGCACGGTCTCGAAGTTGAAGAATACGCTTGGGAAGAATTGGTGCATGGCTGCGGTTCTTGGCCGAACAAGAGTTGAGGCGAAAAAGGTGACTGAAACCGAGGCCAAACAAAGGTCGAGTCGAGTCTGTATGGTGCAAAGATCCGCAAGTTCGGAAAAGAAGAAGCCCGTGAATGTGCCCTGCTAACCTCCCAAGTGCGTGTAAGTGGGGTGCCATCCACTCCGGTGGGCATTCCGAGAACCCCCCTTCTCAAAATCCCCGACCGCAGTCGCACCGATGACGCCATCCGCCTAGATCTCTCCGATGCCCACCCAACCTCCGATGTATACCGGACTCGGTCGAGAATGGGATCTAGCAAGTCAAGCCGATGGTGCATGTGGCGCAGGATCCCGTCAAGTCGAAGCCGGATATCGTCACACAGCCACAGGTAGTGCGTGCTCGAGCTGGATTTCGGAAACCGTACCGGCCAAGGGGAACCGAATCCATATGTCTTGTGTAAAACCAACTTGGGTGGTTTGGAAGTTACATTGTCAAGTTTCATTCTTGAGAGCTTTTCATTCAACTGAACAAAGTTCTCGAGGAGTTCATTGGGCACCTCCATGCACATTGCCTACCACCATCAGCCATCATCACCTCAATCCCATTCGGAAAGATGACCACCAAGTCTAATCACGGATACCCAAATGAGCCCATTGCCATTATTGGCAGTGCTTGTCGCTTCCCTGGTAGCTCGTCCTCGCCCTCTAGGCTGTGGGATCTCTTGCGACAGCCCAGGGATGTTTTGAAGGAGATTCCGGAGAGCCGCTTTAACCCAGCCAGCTTCTACCACGAGGATGCCCTACACCATGGAACGTGGGTTTCGGCCCTGAGTCTTGGATAGCAGAACGTGAAGTGGCTAACCCTTGGGCCCAGAACCAACGTCAAGCATTCGTATCTGCTCGATGAAGACATTGGCCAGTTCGACGCACAGTTCTTCGGCATCAAGCCCGTTGAGGCCAACTCGGTCGATCCACAGCAGAGGCTCCTGCTAGAGACGGTGTATGAGGGTCTTGAGAGAGCCGGCCTCCCTCTAGAGACGCTCCAAGGCTCGCGGACTGGAGTTTACGTGGGGATTATGTCGGCGGATTATACCGAACTCCTTGGCCGTGATATCGACAGTGCACCCACTTACTTCGCAAGCGGCACCGCGAGAAGTATCCTGTCTAACCGCATATCCTACTTCTTCGACTGGCACGGTCCATCTATGACCATCGACACGGCATGCTCATCTAGTCTATTTGCCCTCCACCTCGCCGTTCAGAGCCTGAGGGCGGGTGAGTCCCCGGCCGCCTTGGTAGCCGGCGCCAACTTGGTCATCAACCCTGACCAGTTTGTTGCCGAAGCCAAGCTAAAGATGCTCTCACCTGATGGCCGATCTCGTATGTGGGACAAGGATGCTAACGGTTATGCTCGAGGAGACGGCGTTGCGGCCCTTGTACTCAAGACGTTGAGTGCCGCCCTGGCTGATGGTGATCCGATCGAATGCCTCATTCGCGAGACAGGGATCAATCAGGATGGACGCACCAAAGGCATCACCATGCCCAGTCCCAGTGCCCAGGCCGATCTGATTCAAACAACATATCGGAAAGCCGGGCTGGATTTGTCCAAGGCTTCGGACAGGCCGCAGTACTTTGAGGCCCACGGAACAGGTATGTGGCATGCATCCCTCTTAATTCTGTTCTTTGACTGATCGCAAGTACCAGGCACCCCGGCTGGCGACCCGGTTGAAGCCGAGGCTATCAGCACGGCATTCTTTGGCCCGTCTTCCGCCTTCAAGCGATCCCCACAAGATGCACCTCTCTATGTCGGATCGATCAAGACGGTTATTGGACACACAGAAGGAACTGCTGGTGTCGCTGGCGTCATAAAGGGTTCGCTTGCCCTCCAGAACGGAACAATTCCGCCCAATCTTTTGCTCCAAGACCTTAGCCCAGCAGTCAAGCCATTTTACGACAACCTCCAGATCATTAAGGAGGCCAGGGAGTGGCCAGAACTACCAGTGGGCACTGTACACCGCGTCAGTGTCAACAGCTTCGGTTTCGGTGGAGCAAACGGGCACGTCATTCTGGAGAAGTACGAGCGCCCGGCATTGGATCCCGCGGCAACGAAGCTGCCCCAACTCGCTCCTTTTTTGTTCTCGGCCGCTTCGGAAAAGTCACTCACCGGCACACTCGCTGCCTTTTCATCGTACCTCACCACCAATCCAACCACAGACCTGCGTGATCTGTCTTGGACCCTGAGCAAGCGATCCACACTGCCTGTGCGTCTCGCGGTGGCCGCACAAACTGCTGAGAGCCTCATCTCCAAACTCGATGAATTAGCAAAAGCCCCATCAGGTGTTGTCACGACAAACAACAACGCTTCCTCAGCTGCGACGTATCCGAGCTTGCTTGGCATTTTCACTGGTCAGGGAGCACAATGGCCTGCAATGGGAGCTCATCTGCTTTCGACCTCCAAGTTGGCTCACAATCGCATCGAATCTCTTCAGGAGTCTCTCAACAGTCTTCCCACCGAGCACGTCCCCGCGTGGTCCCTCCGAGAAGAGCTGCTCAAGGACAAGAGCCAGTCCCGCGTGGGCGAAGCGGCCTTCTCGCAGCCTTTGTGCACGGCCGTTCAGATCCTTCTTGTCGATCACTTGAAGGCGGCAAATGTCCGCTTCTCTGCTGTTGTCGGACATTCTAGTGGAGAAATTGCTGCTGCATATACTGCCGGTTACCTCTCTGCCCAAGATGCCATTCGCGTCGCCTACTATAGGGGCTTCTTTCTGCACCTTGCCAGAGGCCCTGGTGGATCTCCCGGGGGCATGTTGGCTGTCGGGACCTCGCAAGAGGATGCGCAGACTCTTTGCGACTTGGAAGAATTCACAGGTTGGGTCGTGGTTGCAGCCAGCAACTCTCCCGAAAGCCAAACACTCTCTGGTGATCTAGACGCTGTTGAGGAAGTCAAAATCATCCTCGAGGATGAGGGCAAGTTTGCCAGGCTCTTGAAAGTCGACAAGGCATATCACTCACACCACATGATTCCCGCCACGGCACCATATGTCGAGGCTCTCACCAAAGCCGGTGTCAAGGCGCAGCCTCGAACGAGCGGTGACTACCCTTCCTGGATCTCCAGTGTGTATGGAGAAGACATTGAGTCAGTGGGAACCGAGTCTCTCGGTGCCGAGTACTGGAGCAAAAACATGGCGAATCAAGTGCTCTTCACCCAGGCCGTTGAGTATGCTGTTGGTTCCAAGGGTCCCTTTGATCTCGCCCTCGAAGTCGGTCCTCACCCGGCATTGAAGTCCCCCGCTTTGCAGACTATCCAGTCGGTGGCGGGTCAACCTATCCCCTATGCCGGTACCCTGCGCCGCGGGGCAAATGACGTGGACGCTTTTGCCGAGGGACTGGGATCTCTGTGGTCTTTCCTCGGAGCCATGGCCATTGACATCGCGGCATTTGATAAGGCTCTTCAAGCCGATAGAGGCGTCCCGCCGCCGAGACTGTTGAAGGACGCTCCTGCGTATGTTTGGGACCATGATCGTGTCTACTGGCATGAATCTCGATATTCCAAGGCACTTCGCACCTCCAATCTCCCCCCTCATCAGCTACTGGGCACGCGCAGGCCAGATGGCACACTGGGTGGCGGTGAAGTGCGCTGGAAGAATCACCTCCATCCCCGAGAGGTGCCATGGTTGGTTCACCACCAGGTCGAGCGGGCCATCATCTTCCCAGCTGCCGGCTATCTCTCAGCGGCTCTCGAGGCTGTTGTTCAGCTCTACGGCCTTGAATCCGTGCGCCTCGTTGACATTCACGACGTCAACATTGGGCAAGCCTTGGTCCTGGAGGAAAACTCGGATGTCGAAACGCTCTTCAGCTTGCGCGTGACGAACGCTACCGACGCTCTTGTTGACGCCGTCTTCACATTTTACTCAGCCTCTGCTAAGGGCTCCACAGAACTAGTCAAGAACGCGTCAGGCCGGCTTCGAATTACGCTAGGCTCTCCCAGACCCGATGTCCTGCCGACACCCTACAGGCCTGAGAGGCATCAATTCCTCGAGGTGGAAACGGAACGTTTTTACAACACCGTCGGCGAAGTCGGCCTGGGTTATACCGGGCCTTTCAGGAAGCTTTCAGATCTCAGCCGGAGAAGAAACGAGGCAACCGGTCTCATTCAGACCCCAGACTTGGAGGATGAGGGTGATGCTAGTCGTCCGCTTCTGCTACACCCCGGCACACTCGACTGCGCAATCCAGTCTATTATTCTCGCCCACAGCTATCCGGGCGATGGAAGAGTTCGATCAATCTATCTGCCAACCGTCATCGAGACAATCCGGATCGACCCCGCCGCGCTCGCAAAGTCGAAAGGACCCCCCGGATCCAAGCTTCCATTCTACGCCACCATCACATCGGATAAGCAGACTGACCTGTCTGGAGACGTCGAGATTCACTCCCACGACGGCAGCACGGTTCTGGTGCAGTTGCAAGGACTGCGCACCACCCCTCTGACTCCACCGGCCCCTTCCAACGATCTGAAGCTCTTCTTTGAGACATCTTGGGAGTCGGAGTTCCCAACCGGCAACTCTCACATGTTTGACAACGACGAAGATAACTCAGAGGAGTTTGCCTTGTCTTTCTCGCTGGAACGTGTTGCCTACTACTACGTGCACCAGTTATACAACGCCATCCCGCCATCCGAGCGAGCGGGTTTAGAGTGGCATCACAAGATCTTTTATGAATACATTGATCATGTGGTCGAGTGGGTGTCTGCAGGGACACATCCTTATGCAAAGAAGGAGTGGACGAATGATTCTCGTGAGGTCGTTCTCTCTATAATTAAGAGGCAGGAGAACATGCACCACGTAGGAAATTTGTCTGCCATGTGCTAACACCCTCGGCAGGTTCCCTGACAGCATTGACCTGCAGATCATGCAGTCTGTTGGCGAAAATCTCTTGTCGGCCATCCGGAATGAGAGCAACATCCTCGAGGCAATGACAAAAGATGACATGCTCACCCGCTTCTACGCCTACGCCCTTGGTATGGAGCGCTACCTCTTTGACCTCACACGCATGGTCAGGCAGATCAGCCGTCGGTTCCCACATATTAATGTCCTTGAGATTGGTGAGTTTGTTGATCACAAGGGATACTACGAGAAAGGCTAACCGCACCGCTCTCTAAAAGGCTCGGGTACCGGCGGTGCCAGTGAGGAGATTCTCAAGCAGCTTGGTACCTCATTTGCGTCGTACACTTACACGGATATTTCCAGTGGCTTCTTTGAGAAGGCGCAGGAGCGCTTTGCCCAGCACCGATCGCGTATGGTGTTTAAGGTTCTCGACATCGAGAAGGATATCGAAGAGCAGGGATACACTCCCCACTCTTTTGACCTTGTCATCGCATCACTGGTTCTGCACGCCACTCACAGCCTAGAAGACACGATGAAGAACGTGCGTAAGTTAATGAAGCCTGGAGGACGACTGCTTCTGCTTGAACTGACGGATAATGATCCTATCCGCTTCGGTTTCATCTTCGGTGGCCTGCCGGGCTGGTGGCTCGGCTACGATGATAACCGGAAGTTGTCGCCCTGTGTGTCGGCGGAGGAGTGGGAGGCCGTGTTTAAGAAGACGGGCTTTTCCAGTATCGAGGCCATTACTCCGCACAACCGCACATACCCCTTGCCTCTCTCGGTCATCTGCACCCAGGCGGTTGATGAACGTGTCAGCTTCCTCCGCAATCCCCTCGGCACTGGAACACTGCCAATCGGGGCAGAGTCTCTCACCATTGTCGGCGGTGGGACGCCCCAGACAAGGCAACTTGTCCAGGGGGTCCGGCTGGAAGTTCAACGGCATTACAAGAGCGAGATTGACATTCTTGATTCTTTGGATGCTGCCTCAAAGGCGGAACTGCCTTTGCTTGGCAGTGTGGTCAGCGTGGTGGATCTTGAGGAAGAGCCCACATTTGAGAGCATCACGGCCGAGAGATTGGCGGGCTTGCAAAACATCTTCCGCCAGAGCAAGAAAGTGATTTGGGTTACACGGGGCGCCTTGTCGGACTCTCCAGCAAGGAACATGTTTCGTGGGCTGCAGCGCACGCTGGTCAAGGAACAACAGCATCTTGAAGTCCAGTTCCTCGACTTTGCCGCCTCTGAGGACATTAGTATCACTGGCATTGCCAGCCGGCTATTACAGTTTGAAGCAATCAACAGCTGGGACCAAGCCGGCCGTCCAGAGTTACTTTGGTATCAAGAGCCGGAGGTCTTGGTCAAGGACGGCCAGGGCCTGGTGCCTCGCGTTGAGCCGAGTGTGCAGCGGAACCACCGTTACAATTCTGGTCGACGGTTGATCACCCAACAAGTCAACATCGACCAGCATGCAGTCTCGGTTCAGTACCGTGGCCCAACCTCGGGCTTCACAGTCCAAGAAACAAAGGTCCGCGGTGCTGCAGCCGGGCTTGGCCGGGTTCGGATCCGTCTCACCCACTCGCTGCTTCAAGCCATTTCATTCCCAGATGGAAGCTTCTTGCATCTATCTGCTGGCCATGATATCAAGGGTGGTAGCCGGGTTGTTCTGATATCTGAGAGACTCGACTCTCAAGTCTATGTCCCTCAGGATTGGATCGTCCCATTCGCCGCAGAGACGGACGAGGAGGCGAAGCGCACATTGCTTGGCCTGTACACACAGCTCGTTGCCGACTCGATCCTTTCCGGTGCCAAGGTCGGTGATGCTGTGGCTGTCTTGGATCCGGGCTATTCCCTCGGCGCTGTGGTGGTGCAACGCGCAGCCGAGAAGGGGGTGCGAGTGGTGCTTCTGAGCAGCAGCGAGGCCGCGTCGGGCCCAGAGGAGAACTTTGCTCGCCCATGGGTCTCGATCCATCCCCGGTCAACGAGGCGAGCCCTGGAAAGGGCACTCCCGCGCAATCTCACCCGTTTCTTCAACGTCGCCGGTTCTCGCAATTTTGTTGACCAGCTAGCGGGCTATTTGCCTCCGAGTTGCGTCGTGCAGCACCACCAGTCTCTTACCAGTGCCTCTTCTCGTCTTGCCGTTGACTTCTTCTCCACGGTCCCCGCGGCCGCAAGCAACCACCTCCGACTCGTTCTCGCGCGGTCTGCGAGAGATGCAGTGCTCGTGGGTGAAGACGAGAGCCTTCCTGTGGTCAAGCTTGCTGAGTTGGCAGCCACCTCGACGCCAGCCGACGAACAAGCTATGGTGTTGTGGCGATCATCCAGCCTTGTTCCTGTGCATATTCAGCCAGCAACCAAGGTGGTTCGGTTCCGCAAGGACCGAACATACTGGATGGTGGGTCTGACTGGGAGCTTGGGCTTGTCCCTGGCCGAGTGGATGGCTAGACGCGGCGCTGGGTACATTGTGCTCTCTAGCAGGAATCCCAAGGTGGACAAGTCATGGTTGCGCTCCGTTGCCGAACTTGGCGCCGCCGTCAAGGTCTTTGCCAACGATATCACAAGCCGCCAAGACGTACGGTCTTTGCATAAGCGCATTACGGAAACCCTCCCGCCGATTGCTGGCGTGGCTCAGGGTGCCATGGTTCTTCACGACTCACTCTTTCCCGACACGGACCTAGAGCGGGTGAACAAGATCTTGAAACCCAAGGTATTGGGAAGCAAGTTCCTCGATGAGATATTCTCGGACGCAGCCCGGCCTCTTGATTTCTTTGTGTTCTTCTCGTCAGTGGCCTACGTCACAGGCAATGCCGGCCAGGGCATTTATGGTGCGGCGAATGCATTCATGGCCAGCCTTGCCAAGCAGCGACGGAGCCGCGGTCTCGCTGCTTCGGTCATCAACATTGGCGCCATTCTTGGTGCCGGTTACGTGTCCAGAGAGCTCTCTCAACAGCAGCAGGAGTATCTCCGAAAGGTCGGTCATGTGTGGATGTCGGAACAAGACGCACACGAGATCTTCGCCGAGGGCGTCCTCGCCAGTAGCCCCGATTCGGTCGACTCTGCCGAGTTTGAGACAGGCTTCCGGACCGACCAGAACAGAGTCTTGGATCTGGAGTCGGAGCCCCCCATGTTCCAGCATCTTCGCACCAAGACAACTGATCACGTTTCTGCTGGCGATGTTCAGACAAAGCAAGTCATCAAGACCAAGGCCCAGCTTCTCGAAGCCACAACCCATGAGCAGGTCTTTGAGATTCTGAAAGGTTTGTTGCAAACACTCTGTTTGACTTCCGGATAGCACCATGCTGACATGCACCTGCAGAGGGCTTCTTGCTCAAGTTGCAGATTGCGCTGCAAGCCGATCCCGCGAAGCTTCTGCTCGAAACAAGTCTGGACGAGCTGGGAGCCGATTCGCTTGTTGCAGTCGACATCCGCTCTTGGTTCTTGAAGGAGCTCGGCGTCGATGTGCCCGTTTTAAAGATCCTCAACTCCCCTTCCGTCCGAGATTTGCTCGTCTCGGCGCAGGCGCTGCTCCAGTCAAGCGCAATCCCTAATGTCGCCCCGGATGACGGAAGTGGAAGTCCTCCGACTGCAGACCAGACTGCTGAGCTTGCAAAGCCAGCCCAGTTGACATCAGTGGCTACATCTGCGCTCGTAGTCGCACAGGCCTTCGAGCCATCGCCCGAATCCTCTGCGCAGTCAGATTCGGATGGCACGGCCGAGTCCCCCGCAACCTTGGGTACCTCAGCGGATGTCTCTGAGGCAGGCGACGTTAGCTCGGAGCTGGGCACAGAGATCACACACATCAAGAAGGAGCTCTCCAAGACTGGGCCTAGCGAGACTGCGCCAGCACAGGTTGAGAGGTCACTCCCGATGTCTTTTGGCCAAGCTAGGTTCTGGTTCCTTAAGCACTACGTCCAAGACCAAACCTCGTTCAACATCTCGACGGTTATCAAGCTGCGTGGCAAATTACACGTGGACGCGTTGGAGAAGGCTGTCGGGGCTGTCGGTCAGCGTCACGAGGCCCTTCGGACTTTCTTTTACACCGATGAGAAGACCAAGAAGCCTCAACAGGCTATCCTTCCGGAGCCCGTGTTCCGGCTGGAACGCCTTGTCATTCCTGACGAGAAGGAACTGGATGATGCAGTCCAGCGTCTGAAGAACCACACGTTTGACCTCGGTCGTGGTGAAGCACTTCGCATCCAACTGCTTTCCCTGTCTCCAGAGCGCCATTACCTGCTGCTCGGTTACCACCACATCTACCTCGACGGCATTGGCTATGTTGTTTTCATCTCCGATTTGGAAAAAGCCTACAATGGGGTTCTTGACACGAGGCCGCCCAAGAGCGACGTTTTGCAATACCCTGACTTCACACTGAGGCAGATTCGGGAATATGAGACGGGCGCTTGGGCTGCCGACCTGTCTTATTGGCACGATCAGTTCTCTGATCTACCTGAAACTCTGCCATTACTGCCTCTGGCAGGTGCAACGGCGCGCCCGAACACAGCACAGCTAGGGTTGGGCACACATACGGCCAGCCTTCGGATTCCGAAGGACTTGGCGGACAAGGTCACGCAGGTTTCACGTCAGTTCAAGGCCACGCCATTCCACCTCTACCTGGCCGTGTTCCACATTCTTCTCTATCGATACACCAACCTCCAGGCAGAGGACACGGTCATCGGTGTCGCTGACGGCAACCGCAAGGAAGCAGATGTGCTGCAAAGCTTGGGCATTTTCCTGAATGTATTGCCCTTGCGTTTGAAGCGTAGCCCGCGCCACACGTTTGCAGATACTCTCAAGGACGTGCGGGCAGTGGCCCAGGGTGCCTTTGCCAACTCGAGAGTTCCTTTTGACGTCTTGCTCAACGAACTCGGTGTGCCCCGAGAGCCATCCCACAGCCCGCTGTTCCAGGCCTTTGTCAACTATCGGCAGAATACGACTGAAGCACGCCAATTCCTTGGCTGCGACGGCGAGCTTGAGATTGTTTCTGCGGGCGAGACAGATTACGACGTCAGTCTCGATATTCTTGATCTCAGCGCCAACGGAGGCGAGAACCTTGTCAACTTGGCCGTGCAGAAACACCTGTACGATGCCGAAGCAGCTAGCCTCCTTCTCAAGAGCTACCTTGGGCTTTTGCGCCAATTTGTAGCAAACCCTGCTGCACGAGTCACCTGGCCGTCCTTGCACGACAGGGAGGATGTCGAACGAGCCATTGAGGCTGGCCGAGGTAAGTATCTCTCTGCAGTCTATTCTTTTTGAGCACGTCTATTCGCACTGTAGCGAGCGCCCCCCCCCCCCCCCCCCCTCCCCACAAAACGGCACAAAAAAC
>Ga0247765_1000725_pt1 | contig 22400 bp, 21 predicted proteins | sample UWRJL106311C6_FD_179949 | JGI IMG/M metagenome (GOLD analysis project Ga0247765, IMG submission 179949) | Plant litter microbial communities from Arlington Agricultural Research Station in Wisconsin, United States - UWRJ-L106-311C-6 | ecosystem: Environmental > Terrestrial > Plant litter >... | reverse complement strand
AGGGTAGCATACCAATGCAGTGGCCAGTCCAGGTGCAAGTATTGCTGCCTCCACCACTACCACCGCTTCCACCGCCAATTCCACCGCCAAATCCACCTCCACCTCCACCACCTCCTCGTCCACCGCCGCCACCCCGGCCGCCTCCCAACTGTCTGGCAGCGAGGTTGTTACCGGCCTGATGAGCAAAAACCTCACCCTGCAGGCCCAAGGCCAACGCGCTAACAAGGAAGAGGGCCTTCATTGTGGATGAGACAAGCTTTCTTGCAAAACTTGTGCTGCCAAGCGATGAACCTGGATGAGGCAAAAGACAGAGTCTTGGAAAAGGAACCGGATGATGCAGCCCTTTATATATAGCACCAGCAACACACTTTTGCGGGCGAGTGCAGGCCCAAGACACAAGAGAGAGGAAAAAAACCAGGTGCGGACCGGCTGGGCCAAGCTTCCGAGAAAATTTGCCGTCAAGCCATCGAGACACTACATCCTCCATATGCCCTCCATATCCAGCATATTAGGCCGCCCCAATCCCCAATCTGGGTTAGGAATCCAACTTGTCGCTGGCCCGCGGCCAGACTTGCGGTGCCCCTTTCCTCGCCCACCTTCCCGACAGGCCTGTCATCTCGAGATATCACCCGGTTGGCGGACACGCAATTCCATAACCGGGACGTCCGTTTAGCCAGCGGGGGCGCCAAGACCTGGTTTTAGGGCCACGCACCTCGCGTCACTAACAAAACAACGAGACCATGTACGCACTTGTTCCACGGACGCGAGAATAACCGGTCCAAGACGGCTGAGGACGCCTGGGCGAATTGGAGAATCTGGGGTACAGGGCGGAATCGGGGGAAAAAAGCGGGCGAATGCGAGCGAGTCCTGCCATGCTGTCAGTGTCGAGAATCGAAAGAAAAATAAAAATAGAGCGACCACCACGAGGAAAACATTTTTCGCCTACGCGTCCCCTGTGTGCCACTCTTTGCGATATTACTCCATGTAGGTACCCAAGGAGCCACCCGGCAGTCAAGACTTCTTGGTGGCCCCCGTTCCCCGGATGCGACGCTCCCCTCCTCGGTCCCATAATTGACCTTTCCAAGTCAGCCCAGCCCGGCCAAGGCCGTACCCTCCACGTCTTGTGAAGTGCTTATGTCGGTTTGGCATCTTGCCCAGCACCGACCTAAGCCCTAAGCAATATGTGCGGCGGATCGCACATGTTGCCTTTCCGTCGGCTGAGCACAACATGGGCCGACTCTCCACGAACAGGGTGTTTGTAGTTCACCGCAAGTTCTCGCACTTTTTTCTCTTCGATTTTGAGAGCTGCCGGATGTTTCCTCTTGATTGTGAGGCCAGGGGTCCGCTCTGCCATGCGACGAGTCTCGGTTGGGAGAATCCGAATGCTTATAATTCGGCATAGCTACCGTGCTAATATTGCCGCACCTTAGTGGTCCGACCCATGTCATAGTCGACCCGATGTTGTTTAGAAACAAATTGCTGAGCTTCCAGTGCCTGGTATTCATCAAAAGCTTCGTCATCACTGCTGAAGAACGGCCTAGACTTGCCGATCATCAGGGGTTGAGCAACGTGGGTGAATTGTCCTGGCGGTGTCGGACGTGGTATCGGAGTCGGGGTAATCAAGCATGGATTCCGGGATGAGGAGCTGCGTGGTACAACTTTGTTTACAACGAGAGTTCGCTCGTCGGTCCTCCTCCACCTACGGGCCTACTTTCTTCCCGACGGTAGCCACAATTGGGCACAGTTGGCGAGTTTACCTTTGATATTGAGACCCCTTACTTGCGCCAACAAAAAGGCTGTGCTTAGTGTCTAAGAGTACTCAATGCAGGAACCTAAGCGGTAAGTGAAAAGAAACTGATAAGGTTTCTAGGAAAGCAGGACATGTAGCTCGTTTTCACTGCATCCGGACCAGATTCGGGCTGACACCCCCGCGAAAATGAGACTGGTACGGTATTCTGCTCTCGGCCTGATCACCCATGTTAGAGGCTCCCTCTCTGCTCACCTCTATATCAGCCATCCCGATAGAGTTTCCCCAGGTCATTGATCTTCCCATTCTCGTCCAGCATTGCCGCCCACTTCCCAACCGTGCCTGTGTTCCTCATGGCGCCGAACCAGGCATACCGTTCCACCCATTCCAGCTCGTCCAGATACTTGCAGCTGTCCCTGCAAAATGCTTCAACATGCTCCTTCGGCAGCGGTGACGCGGTATTCCAGTTTGTCGAGGCAAATTCCGTCACCCAAACGGGTTTGTCAGCACCGAGCTGGTAGTATGTAGACCAGAGGTAGTCGTAAAATTGGCCTAGTGTTTCGCCGTACCAGTGAAGGGCGTAGAAGTCGACATCGCCGCCCCCGGCCCTAACAGCAGCGAGGAAGTCCTTGAGCCAAGTCACGCCATGTGGTGCTGATGAAATGCCGGGACTGCCGCAGCGGATGGGCGGTCGGCCGTTCTCACCCTTGCGGAGCGGTTCGATGCATCGCAGCCACTCGCGCGCAGCTAGTTCGACGGGCATGTTGGATTGATCGGGTAGCTCAGGCTCGTTGAAGCCGAGAACGGTAGGGGCGTTGCAGTGGCTGACGTGCTGCGCGAGTTCATCGATGTGGACGTGGTTCCATTGCATCGGCACAAACGGCAGCGAGCAGTGCGGTGTGGCGCGCGGCGACCAGTTGTAGACCCAGCTGATGCGAGAACCGGGTTTGGTGAAGAGAAATGGCTGGTCTTGTGTGTTCTCTGTCGGCCAACACAGGCCGCGCTTGCTTGCTGTCATTTTGCCGGAACTGATGGAGTCGTTTGGGCGGGCACTGCGGGGGAAGGAGCGTGGCTCGGGGGATAACGGATGACGTAGTTCACCACTTTCCATGCAGCAGCGCCTCAGGCGGCAATGGTCCAATGAGAGATGGAGAAAATTATGCGCAGGAAAACCCCGAAGAAGCCGCCGGAAACGCCGTCAGATCCATGCTTAGTAGTCCTAACCGGGACAACAGCCTGGTTGTCCGAGACGAATCTGGGCTCACCAAGTTTCCTTTTTCTTTCGTAGTACTGAGCTGGGGTGAGCTGGGGTAAGCTGAGGCTGATTTGCCCTGAGCTTTCCCTGATTCTTCCCTGAGCTAGGGTGACCCCATACGCTGCTGCACAGCCTCAGAGGCCCGTTTTCGGTCCCCCCGGCTAGAGTTTCCTTTTGATGTCCCCCGTAGTGTCCATGTTTCTGGCATATACTGGTACATGTTGTGGGATAGTACGTGGCATCCTAGTCTAATTCATAGGATAGTATGTACGTAGTATCCTGGTACTAAAACTGTGATGGCATTTAGTATACCAGTATATTAAACAGGCATGGTATAAAATATACTTCCCGGAGACTCACCCTGGATCGTCTCGCTGCCAGGCTCACCGAAAAAAAAAAATTGACCCTGTTTTTCTTGCACCATGCGAATGTGGATCGGCTGTGGGATAAGTGGCAGAGGAAGGAGAACTGGGAGAAGCGGCGGGAGGAGATTTACCGGGCCGGACGCGCAGTTTCCGTACCCGAGGGATTTTTTTTTACAGGCCGGTGGCGTATAAGAATGTGACGTTGGATTCGAGGTTGAATTTTATGGAGTTGTTGGGGCCGGACACAGGCAGGAGGTGGCGCGGTGAGGGAGGTGATGGATACGGCGGCTCTGTGTTATCGGTATACGGGGTGAGGGGGAGACCGATGTTTTGTTGTGGACCAGATTGCCATAGATGAGAAGGGAGGATTTCGATATCCAAAAACGAGTTTGGCAGATTCGTCAATATATTCCAGGTGTGATAGATAGGCCGCGCGCTGCCGGCCTAAAAATGGGAGATATACGTAGTCCACAACGGCAGCTGATAGACTGACGACGGAGCATATGGCAGGGCAATAAAGCACTCGGCCACAATGTAGACGCGAGAAAACAAAAACAGCAAGCCAGACGCGAATAGGACGAGGTAGAGGGCCACTAGCATTATTAGGCCTGCCGCCACGAGCAGTGACGCCCCCGTCCGTCTCTTCCACCGCCGAGGATCAGGAGCCTGCTTTGCCGTCTTAACCATGCGTCGTGAGAGCCGCGAGAGCGTGAAAACGAGAAACACGAAGAAGCCGACGATGACAGCGAGCACAGCCGACACCACGGCCACGCCCACAGCAGCAAATACCGCCCCGATCATGGCAATATACTGGGAAGAGATCCCAAAGCCCGAGATGCGCCACAAGACAACCTCTGTCGCCGTGTGCATCGGCCCGTCCCACGCGAACAAAAGATGCAGCCCGCCATAAATCGCACTGGCAGCGTAGAAGCCAAAGAGTGACATGAAGGGCGACTGGGAGGACAAGACCTCTGCCACGACAAATTGGCGGAGGTTCGCCCACGTGAAGGTTACATGGGCCTGAACCGGCCGCTTAGGCTTTGCTTTGGCAGGCTCGTCCACCCAGGGGACGAGACGGTTGAGGTCCACGGCGCTGAGCGTCAAGGCCGCTTCTCGTACCATGCTGAGAGTGCTATGGGTCGACCGCAGGGCGGGGTGTTTGGCCAACCCGCGCGCGGCTAGACAATAACGTGTAAGGTCGGTCTTGGATACCGTGATGGACAGATCATGTATTGGCGGGAAAACCTCGTCGTCGTCGTCTTCTTCCGACAGGAGCTCCTTCCAGAATCTCCGGAGGTACACGCGGCATTCGTGGAAGAATGCTTCGCGCGAGTCATCAGGGTAGAATCCCTGACAGCTGTATCGGACGGTGCACTCGTCTGGTAGTTCGAGTGGTATTGGCGGGGGGGCTACGTCGTCCACTACAGCCTCGGCCATGGGCGGCAATAAGACATGGCCTTGCAACAGACCAGGCGCCTTAACGAGGGCCACAGTTGCGAGGGCACTCGGGTGGAGCATTGGCAACCCTTCCCCGCTGGTCTCTTCGATATTGTACGCTTCGACCGGCAGCCGACCCATATGACTGACGACGGACATGGCAGCGCAAAGCTCTGCTGTCTCAGCGCTGTCAACCGGAATCAGGGTCGGTTCCATGACATCAAGGGGCTTCTTGAACCAAAAAACAAAGTAGGAGATCACGGCGCAGATGACATGGAGGAAGGTGTTGAACTCCAACAGGCTGACGTGGAGGCCCTGGATCAAGCGTGTGAGGAACTGGGCCGCGAACCAAAGGGCTTGCCAGAAGGCAATGACCTTGGCGATGCCCTCCGACTTGTTCTTGTCGCGGATCGAGAGCTCCGAGATATCCGGTATCAGCTGTGGTTCGTGGATGGCGAGGTAAACCAGTGCGTGCGGCATCAGCGTGGCGCGAGTCAGATGGTCAGGTAGCGGATATTCTTCTTCCTTGCCCGTGTTGTCGAATGCGAACCCGCCCATGGTCGCGTAGAAGCTATGCCACTGCGTCCAATGATATTTGCGTGTCTGCACGCCTTCCTCAGCACCCGCAGTGTCATTCGAAGATGCCGACGGCGACTGGGTCTTGTCGGACGAGGGAGGATTGAGATGGCGCACCATTTTCTGGTGGAATCGTCTCTGCACACGCCATTCCTCGAAAGCGTAAAAGGTGACGATCTCGGGCGCAAAAAGACCCAATGCGGCCAAGCCCAGCTTGGTCCAGAAATGCCTCTTGGTGTGCTTATGCCCAGGGATGTTCAGGTGTACCGTCGTCCACACACAAAGGCCAATTGTGGTGAGGCAGGTCGACAGAAGACCCCATGATCCGCGCTGCGTCGGCTCCGGTAGCCATGTCGCGGTTTCATTAGCGACGCCGAACACATTCCACATGTCGTTGGGAAATCGGATGAAACTGGCGCGTGGCGGACGCCGTAGAGATGGAAAGTCAACCGTGAAGTTAGTCACGGTGAACTGAATTAAAGTTCAGCTGGAAGCCTGGAGATGGAGAAAATGGCCCACTTTAACTGAGCCGACCAGTAGCATCATCCCCCCTGTCCTGGATTCAGGATCGACATGGGCCAAGCGCTGAAGCGCCGCAAGGCAGATCAACTGAGGACGCCTGTCAAATCCGGTTGAAGATGTTTCAAGTTGCCGCAGGCCGAAAGAACGGCCCCCAATTCAATTCGCATAGTGGGGCCTGTCCCGACCCCGTGCTTCCCCAACAGTGAAAATAACATGAATACTAAGGATGGATGTTTTCTTTCAAGAAGATCTCTGCCTCCAAAATGAGCGAAATACGTGGGTGGTGTGGTTTGTCATCAAGCACAAGCTTCACCATCGTGCTTTCCACAAGCTTCACACAGCTCAGATCAACACGGTTCCAGGTTTCCAGCGGACCGAGGGAATGGTAATCAGGGTTTCATAGCGAGAGACAGCAAAGACTTCAGAACGGGCCTACGCCATCATGTTCTACAAGGGTCTTCCATAAACAAACTTGGAAGCATTCTTTGCCAGGAAATGGCGGGAATTGTGATGCCAGATTTAAGTGGTGATGGGCGCAGGTTATATCTCCATCGTGCCTTGCTAGAGCATGGAAACGGACTGAACGCACCAGGGGCCGCTTAGTAGTGACGCTACTCCACGAAGCTGCCGCTCAACCTTTTTCATTGCTCTTTTCTTGGTTTCCTTCTCCTCAAGCTTGTTGTCCAGATGACACGGACCGTATGTTTTCGTCCCGCTCTCCCAGTTGGGTCTTTTTTCATCCACCCTCGACTTAGTTGTGAGGGTTTACCGTCGCGGTTACCGTTTACCACCACACTGACCTGTGAGACGCTTCTGTACACAGATCAACCAGATCAAAGGGACGGAACGGAACGTAAGGCAAGACTCAAGCTGGACCAGACTGGAGCGGAAACGAGAGGGCCAGTGATGCGCTCAACCACAAACCGCCAAGGATACAACATCGACATCCTGAACCAACGGGACATGATGCCCTTGCAGTTTATAGTACATCCCGTGCCATTGCATAATGCAAATCATGGTACGTGACCCGAGCGGTGGCGAATGAAGAAAGGGGCGGCTGAAGTCGATCGAGGAGTAGCTAAGACCGTAAGACGGGAGGTTTATGTTGCCGACTCAGTGTCAACATGACAGAAAGAAGAGTATATCTCCCGGCTGTGTCACATCCTGGCGCGCCTCCCCATTCAAATCTTTCTCAAAACTGAACAACTCTCGAAACCCATATCATTATCAACAACCATGCTCCTCAAAACCTACACTACCCTCATAACCACCCTCGCCATCCTCGACGCAGCTCTCGCCCATCCCATCCCCGACTCGGTCCGCATCACAACCACGCCAAACGGGCCCCCACCCGATTGGGCAAATCGGCAGAAACGTGACGAGCCAGATCCCGGCCCGGGATTCGGCCATGAGTGGGGGAAACGGGGAGATGATCCGGGTTCGGTCCGTATTACGGGGGAGGGAGAGGAGGGGAGTGAGTGGTCGAAGAGAGACAAGAAGGTTAGATCGGTGAGGATTACGGCTGGGGAGGAGGGGACTTGTGGTACGTGTGCGTGAGCAAGAAAGGGGGTCGGGATTCGAAGGGTGTTGGATAGGGCATGTGGGGTGGCTCGGTGTTTTCGTGGGGCTTGACTACCTATTGACCTTGACTCTGCTGGTTTCTTTGATCTGACCAAATCGCTTCTGACGTTTCTACAATGGTCTGCACACGAAGGGTTGGAATCAGAATGCCATGAACTGTCTGTTAAAACCCCAAAGAAGCTGTAACACGACCCAAAAAGCTATAATTTTATGGCCCCATGCCCCCAGCACTTTTGGCAACGCGTTTGGTAAAAAGAACCACCCGTAATGCTGCACTACCGTAGGCATTGTGACAATGAAGCTAAATATGGCAATAGTCAATGAGCTTCTCTGCCGCGACCACCCATACAAAACGAGCCCCCGTCAATCCAACTCGCCGTCAATCGGCACAGGTACACTGCGCGTCCTGCTTACTGCATTGCAATCGCCTCGTTTCCCAAACAAAATAGCACCTCACTGATGCGGTTGACGGGTCGGCAAATGCTACGCGCTACGTAGCGATTGTGGTGCGCTTGATTGACTGTGGTGTTACGCTGCGAAGCTGAACGACATGTCATTGAAATTTCAGTACCGTCGGGTTAGGGTTATGTGTGTGGTCTGTAAAGTTTGGGGTGGTCGCGGCAGGGAAGCTCTAGAGTTGCACAACATGAAGGTCAATGTTCACTACACTCCTTCATCGATCCACAGCGTCAGTGGTTTAGTGGTAAAATCCATCGTTGCCATTCCACTCCTGAGTGTAGGTGACATCTCGATGGGCCCCGCGTTCGATTCGCGGCTGACGCACACTAATCATATTCTTATTTTGCCTCAGTAGCCGTACTTTTTTTTTTTTATCTTGGTTTTATTGTTGTTAATCTGAACTTATCATGCTGCCGTTGACGCCTCCAAAGCTTTGGCCTCCTGGTCCTGTTTGTGAAATTCAAGGAAAGTAGCACCCGCTCGACAGGTGGAGACATTACAGACTTGTTGGGAATCCAAATGCAAATCCAGACGCGCCTGCCAGATACGCACCCCAGGGCAACATGGGCGTGGGGGTAACACTCTCGTCCCTTTCTTCATCATCCATCAGCTCCACAAAGGCATCGGGCGACCACCGATCCACATCCAGGGCAAGTCTCCGCTTCCGACGAGCGCCATTCTCATCCGGCATTGACTTGGTATACTCTGCAACCAGACGCCTCCTCTCACTGTCCCAGTTCACCCCCGTCCACGCGTACCTTCCTGAAGGGGGAATTTGACCCCTATCGTTCCGCTCTCCCTCCTCCAAAACAGCCAATCCAGCACCGCACAGCAGCGCCTTGCCATCCCACGCACACTCGCGCCACGACAACTTCCGGAACGCAGCCACCGCCTTCATGCGCAGATCCCGCCGTCTGCATTTGACAGCAATCCCCATGAGCGGAGCCGCAAGACTGCCGCCCTCGAACGTGAAGCGAATCTTGGACATGGGCTCGGGATCACCCAGAAACTCGTTGCAAAGGCGCAGCATCTCGCGGAACTCAGGCTCAAAGCCGTCCCACGACATGTCGGTCGTGTCCAGGCAGCAGGACAGGGTGATGAGAATCTGCAAATACTGCAAACGCACCAGCCGCATTGCCCGTCGCATGCGAGTGTCATTGGAAAGACGTTCCCGGTAATCGAGCATGATCTCGCGCCAGCGTCTCAGCTGCGCAAGGAATTTACCCTGCTCCATCTGCAGGCGCACCTTATCGCGCGCCACACGGCCGGACTGCCATTGCGCAGCCTGGAGGTTGAAGATGAGGGCGTGTGTTAGAAAGCCACCCCAGGCTGACAGCATCTTCGCTGGTGAAGTTACACCGGGCACTGGCAGCTGTGTCTCGGGAGCTGTGATAGCTCGCGGATACAGGCGGTGCTGCCCACTACAGAAGCCTGTGTAGCCACTCATGACTGACAGGTATGGCAGGAGATGCTCCAAATCACGCATCTCATCGTCAATAACGGTCCGGGGACCTTTCCGGCCTGTGTGTGTCTCGCGAAGGATGGGAATGGCGTCCCGAAGCAAGCCGATTCCGGTCTCCATTAATCCGTCCGCTCCTTGCAGGTTCCCTTGCAGGAACTCGTAGGCAACCAGCAGGAGGGTGATGATCAACAGAGCTCGCGGTGGCATGGCGCCTTGTCCCTCTCTTATTCTCTTGAGGCAAAGCGAAATGGCTTCATTTTGATGGTGAATGGCGGCACCGTGGTGTTCGTTTAGCACCTCGGTGATTTGTGGGTGGAGTGGCGTTGGCGAGGATCCGGTCGCGAGGCCGGCGGGGGGTCTGTCACCGGAGAAGAGTGCCTGCGATAAGGCTCCGAGGGCAAGAATTCCGTGTTGAACGCATTCATCCCGGGTGCTCTCGCTGAGCACGACTCGGGTCCAGAAGTCGGTCTGGAGGTAGCCCGAGAGATCAGCGGCGAGCGAGTGGCGGAAAAAGTCAAAGTATACAATGTCATTGGCAGCGAAACACGAGGGCACCAGCGCGGGGCGAATTGTCTGTAGCGGGGGAGCAATGCCGATTTCTCGCCTTTGACGCGGTGTGGCCGGTCGAGTCGGGCGCGGTTTCGGCGGGATGGGAGCGTATCCCGCGCAGGGCACTCGAGCTTTTTCGCAGCGAAAGCAGGTCGGCTTCCGCTCGTCACAGCGGACGTGCCGTGATTTGCAAGTGACACATCCGGTCCGAACCTTGGGCTTGCTGGCTCGTTTCCGGACCGGAATGGGAACGGGGATTACGATGCTGGCTGATCGTAACGGCTGACCGCGCTGCGTCTGCGGAGGGTGCTGGCCCGTATGCAACTGGTGCTGCTGCTGCTGCTGGTGCTGGTGCGGCTGATGGAAATGCTGCAGTCCCGGGCTCAATACCGAGGGCGTTGTTGACAACATGTTGTGGCGTTCGTCGTATACGGCAGCCTCTCTCACGCTGGTTTCGGCAGTCAAGGAAGACATGAGACAGGTGTTCGGCTTGCAGGAAACACCACCACGATCAGGGCGGACGACGAGGCCAAGTGATTCCGTATCCTATATAGCCAATGGTGGAGGTATGGCTTGGTTTTTGGGCGGGAAAGCGGAACTCTGCGCTTCAGGCGTCGTAAACTGCACGACCAATCACACAGCAGCCAGATCGGCCTGACTTGCATCACCATTAGCAGGGTCAAGAGCTGCTGCGACTTGTCAAGTATCGAAAGGGCCCCCAAGTCGACAATTTGCATTTGCAAATCTGGGCCTCCACACCCTCGTCATTTCGCCCTGGAAGGCACTGGGAAACCTTCCTGCAGGACTGCATGCATCAAGAGTCTTGGTACCCGCACCGGCAGCGGCCACTTTCTGTCGGCGAACCAGGCCGCCGGATTGGATGCTGGGCATCTTACCAACAAAGTGCTGCTATGAGAAGTCTAACTATTGTATCGGGAACAAGTTCCTAGCATGGCGGCATACACGCAACCATTCTGTGGGGACTAGACGTTGTGAAGATAGGGCTGGTGCCATGTCCTGGAGAGGCGCAGCGTGCCAGTGACTTGGAAGACCGCCCTCCTGCCCGCCCGACGCTATCCAATCACGGGGGGCATTCATCTGATGTTAGAGCTTAGGCACCAGACGGACATACGCTGGTGTTGCCGGGATGGCTTTGTTCTGCACACTACAGCGTCCCACGACATTGAACTGTACCAAACCCTCGGCTCCCGCCCCAGACCCGCATCCGCTCTCAGCATCTCTGGGATTAGGGGTGCCTAGATGGAACAGTTTCACAGAACGACATCCTCTCTTATTATTAGCTGTCTGGTGTTTTGTCTTTTTTTATTCGTTTTTTCCCCACTCTCCCTCTCTGTGTTGCGATGCGCAGAGGAGGTGTCAGTTCCAGTCACCCCCCTGGCTACCGTCACGGAAAATGGCACTAGTTCTGTAGGGATCTCGGCGTGCATTCGTTCTGGAAGGGGTCAAGGTTAATGTGGGATCCCAGTTGCTTATTTGCGTGTCTTGGCTCTGGGCATTTGGCCGGTACCCACGCAAAACTGGACCCATGTCGCGCTGAGGTGGTGGTACAAGGGGCAGTACAGTACATTGATAAGTTACAGACGGAGGAGGAGGAGGAGACGTTATACCCAAGCCATGCATATCACGCCACTGTGCCGCGCCTGTTTTCGGTCCCCGACGGTACTGTTCTAGTTAGTTCTGGTGTTCAACCTCACGCACCTACGAGCCTCGTTCGCCTAAGTCCGCCAAGCATATGGTGCTAAGAGTGCGTCAAAGAAACCTTGGCAATTGAGGCAGGACGGTACTTTGAAAGTTCCTATCTGTCTATTTATCTCTCAAGCCGGATCTTTGCCGAGTCGGGCCCCCCCCCTGTTGGCGGCAAGAGCCGTTTTTCGTTGCGTGTTCTGGGTAGGGTAGGTAGGTGCGGGACCAACCCGACCAGACTGCCGAATAAAGTAGTAGGAGTGGTGGTGTTGTGGTGGTTGTCAATAGGTATTGAAGGTAAGGTACCTTGCGTACATGATACAGGATACATGAATACCTTGCCGCGACGGTTTTATTTTTTTATTACCTCTGCATTTCCGTTTATGTTTTTTGTGGCGCCGTATCCAGATTTCTGATCCTTCAAACTTAATGTGCAGTGTGGAATCAATTCTAGGGGCCCCTCGCCCCCTCCTCTCCCTCGTTGTTCGTTGATCCCTCGTCACGTCACGTCGTCACCCCTCAATGCCCATTGTCGTCGTCGCCCTCTCGTGGCTTGGATAATTTCCATGTCATGTCATTCCAGGGAAGGGATTCACGGCAAGGCAAGGGAAGGGAAGGGAAGGAAGGGCAAGGACAAGGACAAGGGAGCTGTCCCAGCCCGGTAAAGCAAAGCAAACATGGGGGTACGTATGCAAGGCAGACTGACTGACAGGACAGAACAAAACACATAATCCCAAAAACATGAGAAAGTCAAAATCAACGTCCATTTACTCTCACCGACCACTACTTACTGACAGTACGGATACATGGAAGGACTGGGAGGATTGAAGGGAGGGACCTTACTAGGTTGACAGCAGAAAAAAAAAACATCACGAGATCCTTTCCTATGTAGCTAGCTAATGTAAGGTAAGGCAAGGCAAGGTAAGGTACCTAATCTAGCATAGCGCAGGGGTGTGAGATGTAGAATTGAGGTTGTTGTTGATTTCGTGTAACGTTCCAAGAAATATTTCCAAGAAACCTCCAAGAAACCCCCAAGAAAACATCCAAGAACCAGAACTCGTGTGACCGGAAAAAAAAACACGCTCCAAAAGTGGACTAGATTAAACTGGACTGGACTGTACTCCGTACTAGACTGTAAAAAGGGAATATGTAGCGCGCTGGCGCTCGTGCGTGCGTGACCTACCGAGTTCCCTGCTTTTCCGTTTCGTTTTTGTTGCGTTATGGACACAAGCGGTGGTGGTGGCGGACCACACTCAAGTGATTAGGGGAGGTCAGGGAGGTAAGGTAAGGTAGACTAGCCTGGGCAGATTTCAATATTTAATGAGATGGTCCTGCAAGGTTCTCCGACGTCATGTACACATGCACTACATGTATGTGACATGGCCACCTCCCTCTTCCGTTTTTGGGTTCTATGATGCGCAACATTTATTGCCGAGCCGCGAGAGAGCGAAAAGAAAGAGAAAAGAAAATGGGAACGGACGGCAAGGGGGGGCTTGTGCGGGGCGGGGAAACTGAAAGGTGGTGGCATGGGTTGAGCCAAGGCAAATAAGCAGTTACTGCAGTCGAGTCGGGTCGAGAGTCCCGCCGGAAGGATTTTAGGCACCCGTTTTTCCAGCAAGATTTGGAAGCCGGCGGCCCGAGGGTTTGGCTGATGGAAGTAGCCGGTTGCAGTAAACTTTTGAGTTCGGTGAGAGGGATACTAGGAGAAAGGAGTGAAAAGGAACCGTAGACCAGGCAGCCAGGGTGAAAAAAGGTCCAGTAAACAACAAAAGATTCGAGAGAGAATTCCTACAGTTGTGAGGTGAAGGGGCGGCGGGGGGGAAGGGATGCATCGGGTTGGCTGCTCTGGGCTAACCGGAACCGATGAACAAATTGGCGTGGCGGTCTGCGCGGGTGGTCTGCGCCCATCAAATCATCGGGCCGTGAAAGTATTTGGTGGGAGTGGTCCATGCTGCGCTTCGCAAGCTTGGCTAGATTGGCACTCCGGCTGGAAGATAGCCCAAACGGTCCTGGTGCAGCGAGCGACTTCGGCAAGGAGAAACTGTCATGTCCCCCCCTTTCTTGCCCTGTTGGTGGGTCTGTTTGGACGTTATTTTGCGAATGTTGAAAAAAGACAATTTTGGTGAAGTGGCGCTTGTCGTGCCTGTCGTGCCGCATATTCCCCCTTGATTGATCGGCAAGACGCTTTGTGATCCCCGAGGCGCCTGGGGCGTCTAGGATAGCTGTTAACAGCGGCTTCAGTTGACGATTGGCCCGCTGTTACGACCTCTGCAGCGCTCTGCAGCGGCCATTTTAGGTGCTGCAAGCGTGATAGGCGACCCTGTTCAAGGACCTTCCCTGGGGACGGCAACTTCCGTTAGCGCTCGTTAGTGCGGGGCTGCAACGACCCACGAATTGATATCAGAGATAAACCTCATCGGAATGACGGCTGCCTGTTTGTGACCGCAACAGCACGAACTTGGTTTCTAGGCAGACCCGAAGCTGGGATACCTATCAACAAACGGACGTTGGCCTGAAGACCGTTGCAATGAGCATCCCCTCGTGGTGCAGGATGAATGATGAGGATTCGATTGCATCGACCACGCAGTGGAGCAAGCTCCGGGCCCCGAAGCCGCGAGGAGCCAGCCCCGTCTCGTCGCGCTAAAAATGACTAAGCCGTTTTCCAGATGTGGCCACAGCTCCGGCATCGTCCAGTTGCTGCAAATCGTCGCCGCCGCATCTCCCACATTCACACGCCGCATCCGCATCCGCGTACTGCCCGCGAACCGTGTGTCCAAGTCGCCGTGTACAGCCGACTACGGGACGCAAGATGCCCGGAATTAAGAAATAATACCACCATAATAAGAGCGAATTGTCGATGCGGCAACGCCCACGCGCCAAAACATGACCTTGTCCCGATTGCAGGCGCGGCCGCTGCTGCTGCTTCTGGCCGTTGTTGCCTTGATTGGCGTCGTTACCGCCCATGAGACTGCGCTGCCGTCGTACCATTACGGTGCTCCAATCCGCGTTGAATGCATGAACAGGAGCTCGTGAGTTGATCCTTTTGTTGTGTGCGTCACCTTCCAGTCGTCTGTCTCTCTCCTAACCACCCCGGCGGTTTTGTTGTGTAGGGAAACGGGCGAACACATTGAGAACGCAGCGCACGAGATCCAATGGATCCCCTTCCCGACTTGCAACGAGACAGGCAAGCCCCTCGAGTTCCAGTATGGCATCGAAGACGAACAGAACTGTACCATTGCCATGATCAGCGACCCCTTCTTCCACCTGCTCGAGTTTTACATCCACAGTGATGCCCCGCTCTCGTGTCGTCTCCCCTCTCGACCCCCAGCCCACGTCGAAGTCGTCGGTGAAGCTCCCCCGGAGCAAGAGTACATACCCCTCGTCTTTGCCCTCGCTGGCACGCTCCAGCTTAGCCACATGCATATCAGCACGCACATGAATGTGCTGCTGCACAGTACACCGAAACACCATATCCACCCGCACGACAGCGGTGTGCTTGATAGCGCGACTGCCTACAGCACGAGCCCCCTGACACATATGGAGGGAGGAGCTACCCGTCGGCTGGTCATTGGTGACCCGCTTCCGCTAAGCTTCAGCGTGCGGTGGTTCCCGACCCCGTCACTGCCCCGCGTTGAGGGTAAGGTGGAATGGGCCGGGATGGGAGGTCACATCTACGCCAGCACCGTTTTTTACAGCATCCTGTCGTTTCTAGCCGGTATTGTTGTCACCGCTGCCTACTTCCTTGGCTCGGTCCTTCCCCGCCGCCTGCGTGGACGGGGCCTAGGAGGGGCAACTCCGCTCGGGTACGGCGTGGGCGGCGTAGGCAACGGTTGGGGCTACCAAAAAAGAGCAGTAGATTGAGCGATGACGGCGCCCGGATCTCAGATCTTGCCGTTTTACCCGTTATGTGTAACGAATACTTTTACTGCTTCCGGGTTTTCGGAATACATAGCACGGGAAGGAGGAGTTTCGGGCCTTTTTTTCTTGCCTTTCTGCCCACAATTTTCTCCCTATTTGTACATGGAATAATCTGCATGGCACTTTATAAATCCTTTTCAGTCTTGATGTTACGCAATGGTCTCGACCCGCGCGGTTCTTTTTCCTTGAGCGGCAGTTTTTGAGGCCTCCCGTTTGTGTCACTGAGCCTTCTTACCCGCCAATGCAGCATCGGCTACCTTGATGCGGGCGAGGATCCTCGATGCCATATCGATGAATTGAAGCGTCGCTATCGGCCATTAACACACTCTCTTTAGGAGGAGGGGGCCAATTAACTTACGAACGATCAACCAAGGCGAGTACATGGTTGTCACGAGCTTAAACTTGGCCTCGGCCGTGTACGATGCATCCCAGTAGTACACATCATGGATGCACACCAGCGTCGTCAGAGCCACCTCCACACTCAACGCCAACAGCGCCAGCTCATGGGCGCCCGACGTGCCTTTGCGCTGCACACCCAAACGGTACACGGTAAAGAGCAAAATCGGCAACGCTACCGCCCACTCCAGATACAGGAACAAGCCCATCCAGCTATCATGCCCGGACGCCGTTGCCGGACTCCATTGCGGAATCGGATCACGGTGCTCGGCAAGATATTCCGCTTTGGCAGTGTAGAATATGTGGAGAGGAGATCCGGCAGGCTCGTACGTCCATTTTGGCCACATTAAGTCGAGCCCATCAATGACTGTCCATGTTAGCATTTGCTCTCAGGATGCCCCTCTCCGCGGATTTGCCTTTTTTTTTTTTAGGGGGGGTTACTCACAGAGAATAAGAGGAATCTGCAGCACGCTCCAGATGAGCCAGACGGAGTTTTTCCAGGTTTGGTTGTAGTGCGTCATTGTTGTGGAAAATGCGGTCGCTTTGGTATTTCGGTAAACAGATGGACGTGAAGTGGGGGCCGAGATCGCGAGGGAGATTGGGAGAAAGGGGTGAAGTGAAGTTGAGGTTTGAAGGTGTGGTGAGATGAGAAGTGGAATGGGATGCAGTGGTGAGAATCATTCCCAGCCCCCCCTGTCACCCCTGTCTCTGCCCCGACAAAAATATTTTGTTGGTTGCACACAAGAGGGGGGAACCGCAGCTTGGCAAGTTGTACCCTTGTTGGGCCCCCCTGGTGGGGTCAAGTTCAAGGAGCAGCAGCTTTTGCCGAAGCGAAAACGGAAACGGACGGGGATTGACAGGGGTTAACGTTAACGTTACTGCAAAACCTTAGGATTCCCGCGCCGACGGTGTTGGATGGGCTCAATGACGAATGACAAGCATCAAAATAGGGGGCACAGGCAATTGACAGCGGGCAGCCAGCCAGTGGTAACGCCAAGAACATAAGGGCAAGGGGGGCGTTCGGATTTACAAGAGGATTTGGGTCATCTCCGTTACACAGCTCAGCACAGGACGACACAACAACACCAACAATAAAACCACCAACAAGACCAAAACCAACAACAACAAAAAAAGAGGAAATAAAGATGGGAAGGGGGAAGAAAAAAATTAAATGCTTGACAAAGGTGAGATGTGTGAATTCACGCCCTTTCAGGACCACGAAAAGGAGTCAGAGATCGAAAAATAAACCTTCAACCCTAACGTGGCGCCTTAGAACAGACCGTGCCAACTAGCCACTTTGTCATTACTCATACTCTTAATCATTGACGCATTTGATGGATTCCTTAAAATGATATATCTACACTAGTGCAAGTTGCACGTTCATATTGAATGTTGCACGTTGGACATCAAATTGGGTTGTGGATATGGCTGTTGCTGGACTGTCGTGGCAAAGGCATATGTAAAAAGATACCATAGGTATATTGGCCAGCGCGAGAAGACTTGCATTGCATGCATTTTGTTGCCTTTTCAAGATATCGTCTTCTTTTCAAATTTCCTCCCTTGTCTGGGCTATTGACCTATAACTCCCACCCTGTTTCTTTTTTTTTTTTTTTCTTCTTATCTCTTTCTCTGTCTCACTGTCAACCGGGTCGCCATTCCGTCTACATGTCGGTAATCTCTAGTCTGTAACTGAACGAATCTCTTCCTCCTCCTCCAACTCCGTTCGAAGCAACACACTTGTAAACGTACCCTTTACTGGAACCACCGAGCGAGAACCACTCATCTCTGAAACCGACTTGATGGCTCCGTCAGTGCCCTCGGTCTGGTTATATCCAACGTCACTCATACGACGTGGTGCAAAGGCCGGTAACTCCGGAGCCGGAATTCCCGTTAGAGACTCAAAAGCCATAGCATCCAGCACGGCAATACGAACTCGCGACTCCCGCGTCCCTTCTGGTCGTGTCCACATCGAAACGTCTGAATCTGGCTCGACGTTCTGCCGAATCCACCCGCCAGCACTGACTTCAAAATTTGCACGTCCCCTGATGACAGGCCGTACGTGCGTCGAAAATGTGGATTGGCACCTATAGGTCTTGGCTTGGCGCGCAAACAAGAACCCTGGAAGTGTAAGGGAATATGGATGTGAATACCTATAGCTATACCTAGCTTGGAAAGAATGCTCGGAAGCCATGGCAGTTTGATAGTGCTGGTGATGCTGGTGATAGGTTTCGGGTATTCCACGAGTCCTGAAGCAGCAGCAGCATGATAATAATCTGCACCAGTCAAGCAAGTCGTCGACCATATCGAACATGTGTTGGAAGCATTTTCTGGCTTTGGACTTGCTGGTTCGAACTTGCATGTCTAGTTGCATCTGCTGTATGATTCGATCACCCTCTTCGGTTCCAGTTTGTGCAGGGTCCATAGATATAGATTGCTCCTCTGGGATGCGATTCATGTGAACACGCTGTGGCGTTGCTGGCTCTATAGCATTAATGGAACGGGCCTGGTGGGGATTATAAAAAGGAAAGTAAGCCTAGGTTCTTTTTATATTACTAGAAAAAAAATAAAATAAGAAAAAAACTAAAAAGAACTGCAACACTAACTGCGGCGATCTGTGGTTCGTTTGATGTCGGGTTAGCCGAGCTGGGTTGACGTGACTTCGGCTCCGGTGACCTGGGTTGAGGCGACGTGACAAGGATATCAAAATCCCGCACGTAGCTGAGACCAGTGAGTTGGGTCTCGACCGAGGTTCTGTTCCGTAAAATTCTCAGAGAGCTGTTCTCGTACGGCCCGGTTATATATACTTAAGGTACCAAGGCAGGCACGGGGTAGGGTGAACTGAAAAGGGAACATACCCGCTCCCAGGGCTTTTGAGCACAAATTGCCGCACCTGCCCCTGTCCCGGCTTGATGGTGAATCCATCGACGCGTGACTGGGCGGGGGAGACAAAATAGTCTTGGGAAGGCCGGGTCGAGATATCTAGGTTACTTGTGTTCGTAGGCACCGCAACATTTACACCCCCCGCTCGGATTACCAGCTTATGTCGAGCCTCGGACCGAATGTGGATGGAAACGGCCGTCATGTCTTTGGCCACTACATAGGCGGCTATCGAGTTGGTATTTCCGTCTTTCACCGCAATTTGAACTGCTTGTGTATCAGGGAGGTTGAAGACTTTTTGGACCATGACATCCCGATGGTCTGGTACCCTCTCGGCCACGTGGAAGGTGATACTGAGATCGTCGAGACTAATCGAGTCAGCCAGGTGGAAATCATTGGTGGGGCTCGCCATGATACCACAAAGAGTTCTCTAGGTAGTAGGTTGTCTGTTGTTCTTATGCTTCCTCCGGGGATGAAAAGTTGCGAGGTAAAGCCAAACTGATGTGAGAAGGCTGTGAGGGCTGAGAGCGGGGTAACACATGATTGCGAGTTTGATTGGGTGAAAGATGTAGGCAGGGTCAGCGAATGACATTTTTTTCCCGCACACCCAGCCCCTCCTCCGACGTCAACACCAGTCGCCATGCCTAGCACTGATTGCCCCAGCACCTGCCCCGAATGCTCCGACAGCCCTCTGTCCCTTACCGGAAACATTGTGGGTATTCTTACATTTGCCATCGGCCTGCTCGCCTCAAGTCTCGCATTTTTCATCATCGCCAGCGGAATCCAAGATGAGCTCACGGCACTTGAATCGAGCCTTGCAAAATCCGGACATCAAATCCAGCATAGCCGACGGTATTTCCAAGCCCGGGACAGCGATCGTGATTTGGCTCTTCAAGAGATGGAAGCCGAAATGGCTGCTGCTCTGGACAGCACTGAGACATTATATCTTGAGGTGCTAGATAAGGTGCGGAGAGTCCGAGAATCGGCAGGCTCGGTCTGGACACGGATAAGCTGGTGGCAGCGTGGAAGACAGGCCGTGGCTTCGGACATGGCCAGGCTGGAAAGTGAAAAGACGCATTTGGGAAGTCTGCAGTTAACGTTTCTGTTGAAGTGAGTTGACTAAATACTACCTAACCTACCTTGGCTACTTTTCCAATATTCTCTGCTGACAGGATGTAGAGCCTTTACCGCCCAAAATGACGTTATTTTGAGGATAGAGCGGTTTACTGAAGAACCTTGGAAGGAATGGCGAGAAATGCATGTGAGGAGAGGGGGTCTGGGGACAGCTGGGTGATATTTGGATGCAGATGTTTATGCGTTGGCCCAGTCACTGACCAAGTACATTTGATGTACCTCTCTTGGGGCACGGCATGCAGTTACAAGCTTCTATTGCAGCTATGTACTTTAGGTTTACAAAACCCAGGCAGGCAATTATCAAGGCTGCCCGACCTGGGCCAGATTTCGGTGTGGTTCTGCCAAAACAAGAGGCCGGGTGTGGAGATCATGCGGGCTCGTTGCAGGAAATGTTTGCGCTGATTGTGCAGACGAACAAACCACTAGTTAGCCGCTGGTTGGGAAAGCGGGACATTTTCGGCCGAAGTGTTGGGTCGTGGGGGAGTCACTACCTTGAATAAAAACTTTCCCACCTTCCTTGTGTCGAGCCAGCCAGCTCAAAGCGCCCAACTTGATCCTGAAACAATCAACAGACATTCACTTGACATTTTCTTTAAGATTTCAGTACGAGTACTGCAGCAGACCCGCCGCACTTCAACTTTTACATGTAATCAAGTGCACATTCTTGTCCAAATCTCTTCTTGACTTGTCCTCCATCATGGTCGTATTAGATTGGCACCCGCAAGTTGAAAAGCCACAATCTCCCTCAACTTAACATCGATCTCCAAGCACTCAACGTAAAATTCATCCTCCCATGATGCTGCCGCAAGATAACCTGGCGCTGGCGAGAGCCGTTGAGAAACAAACCCGAGCGTCAGACATCCCACATGCAGGCTGCTCTCCGCTTGTGTGCCTGTCGCCGAATTAAAAAGTCGGCAACACCTCCATCCCTAAGCCGCATTTTGGGGCAGTTTTTTGTGGAACACGCTGGCATCCCCGTCATCAGCACCAGTTGTGACACCTCTACCTGTACCAACGCACAGAGTTCGCATGTACACGCTGAATACTGGTTCCCACTTGGCGTTTTCTGGTCACGGATTGTTAGCTTCCACATCAAATATCAAGCCAATCTGGGGCCGTCATTGTATGTGCGCACCCTCCGCAGTGTGCCGGACTCGGCGCCCGCAGTCAGTTTCGCAATGAGTGGGAATATCTAGGGAATGTAGGAGTTGTTCCGGAGGGGTGAAGTTTCGCCGCAGGATGTGAACGATACTCGTGGTTATTCGCTCATTCGTGTCAGTGTTTATTCCTTTCTTTTATTTATCAATGGGTTTTGGCACTTTTGGATGTTGACTATATATTCTCTGGGTGTCAGTGGGCTCCTTATTCTCGACAATACAAGATGGTTCGGTTTCTCTATTCGGCTGGGGCAGATGTGGATTACCGGTATGTCGCCCAATATCTTCCCCCCGTAATAGTTAAAGCTGACATTTCTAAGTCCCAAGGCCATCCACACTAATAGTCCCAGCAACAAGGCGGCCGATACGTAATAGTTAGAACAATTACGTAAAAATTGTAAGGTAAGGAGAAAAGAGAAGAGGGAAGGCTACAGCGGGGTTGTACCTTTGGAGGTGTGGTGCCGGGGCCCCACTGCAGGTCAGGACCCACCCAAAGGCGGGTGCAGCTGGCAGAATCCATGGAAGAGTGAGGCAGGACCTTTAGATGCCAGGTCCAGCCTACATTCCATGACATTTACCTATAGAAAATTACTAATATATAATTAAACTGTTTGTTAAGGCTTATTTTCGTATAAATTTTAACTTGAAGGTCTTGATTTTAGAGAGTTGGAGGCGAATTAGTTAGGCTATAATTAATTGTATAGTACATTTTATAATAGTATAAATAGTAGATATATTAGCTAGCAAGGGTCAGATAATAGGGTAGTAATAACCTAACTGGTATGAAGAAGATACCTATTTTTGCTAGTTATTTTAGTGGCAGTGGGTGTACCAGCCAGGTAATGAGTCTCTTTTATTTTGATACCCACTTGCGGTTCTTCCATTGCATATAAGAGCAATTGCCCCACTCTTTCCAGCCAATCAGATGACGGGAAGGGATCCAACTCGGAATGAACGTGGACTGCAGGACGGAACAGGACGCTGCACTGGCACACTCCACGAATTTGGTCAACTTGAAGTAGTACACAGTTCATTCTCAACTGCCAGTGGTCACCGATTCAAGCTGACAGTGCAGATCTCATGTGGCGGTGCGCTGCTGTCCAACCCGAGATAACGCACGTTGCTGAATAGGGGATAGGCCGAAGCCCGACCCCGCTTCTCAGACCAACCTATCAGGAGACGTTTCCAACGAACACGACCTCGACGGCCACGAAGCTGGGGGGGGGGTTGGCCAGGTTTCTCATTAGCTTATTTTTTTGGG
>Ga0247765_1000724_pt1 | contig 22403 bp, 6 predicted proteins | sample UWRJL106311C6_FD_179949 | JGI IMG/M metagenome (GOLD analysis project Ga0247765, IMG submission 179949) | Plant litter microbial communities from Arlington Agricultural Research Station in Wisconsin, United States - UWRJ-L106-311C-6 | ecosystem: Environmental > Terrestrial > Plant litter >... | reverse complement strand
TGGAAAATCCGCTTATCCGCGGTAACTTATCAGCGGCCTGCAGGCGATTACGCCGATTACAAGGGTAAGGGTTATTGGTGGTGTGTGGAGCCGGAAAGGGTTTAGCGGATTACGGCGCAATTACGCGCACCCTCGATAAGAGCATATCTCTTCCTACTGTGGCGAGCGCCCCCCTATACTGTAAAAAGGGGGGGAGATAGAGGGTGGGACGCTTGGCGTTTACACCAAAAATGCCTATCGCTATCGCCCATCGCAATTGTGTCGTACAATAAGTTTTAATTATAAAACGGCTTATATAGGCAAGTAAGCCCAAGTCATCCAACCACCCTTTATAATTAATCGTTAGCTATCTTTAAGGCGTTAACCCCCTAGTTCGAATGCCTTGGGCTTGCCCATATTGGGCGTTCCACAATTGGAACCTAAGGGGCGTTATAGTTATAATGGCGATGGTAATCGCCATCTTTACTGTAAAGCGAGCGTCCCGCCCTTTCTCCCCCACCCTTATTTGCAGTACAGGGGGGACGCTCGCTACAGTACGAATAGACGTGCTCAATAATCCCATAATAATAGTTTCAACACTGACGCAGAACGCCATCATCCCATGCCAACACAAGCTAGAACCGGCTCAAGGGTGGGATAGGGTAATTGTAATATTAATGACTAAGCTAGCACTGGGGACTGTTGTTATTCACATTCGATCAAGGTTGCTGCTGTTTGGCAGGGGCTAGAAAGATTTCCCAACAAGCCGGCGTGTCGCGGTCGGGATAAAAGACACTGTGCTCGGTGGCAGCCGATCTAAGTTCCAACAGGACAACAGTATCTTTCATATAGACCCGGCAGCCGCCTCAACACATATACTTTTCCTTGTTGTCACAGTTGGCCTGTCCCATGCCCAGCGACCGCCCAACCCTCGACTCGTGATATATCAGCGACAACCCGATATGGGAGCAAACCACATCCACCATTGCACCATGCCATGTTCCCATTCTTGGGCGGAAGTGCCAGATCAGATGGTTTGTGCATAGGAGGAGGACCAGATGGGCTAAAACTAGACCAGACACCAGGTAAGTTCCATCAGACGAACTTAGGTCGAGCCATCTTCCCAAGCGACCACCCACCGAGATCACTGCAGCGAGGACCTTACGTGCAAGCAGCCAGAATGAAATTCCTACGTCGTTATTCGCCAGATCGTGGCTATGACATTTCCACTCGTCCCCCTCCACCATGTCCATGTTTATGTTCATAACTTCGTCAATCGTGACCGGACGGAGTACTCAAGACCAAAGGAGCTCAACTGCACCAACCAACCAAATAACCCTCAACATAACAAAAGGCAAGGTAGCGCGCAATTGACAGATACAATGATAGCAACTGACCGAACAAAGCAGACAATATGATATTACGTTACGCATGCAGAAGAATAAGCAAATCAACAAGAAATATGACAGACAGACATAAACAAGTGAAACCGGTGCAATGACAAATCAAAATGAAACCCAGACCCAAACCCCAGACGCTCCCGAACATAGAAAACCAAAACAAGCCTTTTCTGTTCCGTTCCCCTTCTATTTCATCCCATGGCACCCATACACACCTAAATAGCACTAGGCATGCTAATATCACTCTTTGCCGCCCCTATACTCCCCCGGTCCGTCCCAGCTCTTGTCGAACCCGGACCGGGACTCCTCGCAAACAGACTAACGCCACCAGCATCGGAACTAGGCGTCATCATGCGTACAGCTTTCTTTCCAGGTGTGGACGGTTTGGCCACCAGTACCTGGGCAGGGCAGACGACAATCTCGTCATCGCCCACACCATTTTCATCTCCTTTCCTCACAACGAGCGGAAACAAAACAACGCGAACGGTGGCAGCGTTGGCTTCCAGATCCTCGTTGGACAGCGACGAATCACCCGACCGCTCATTCATCAGAGCGGCGTTAAATGTGACAGTCTCGGTCAGCTCGCCCGTGTCGTCGTACTCGGGCTGCAGCGGGGGTAGCATCATGTATTCTGCCTTTTGGCAGCGCATTTCGATGGCAAGACCAACAGCCTCGCGCACAACGCGCTTGAGCTGGGTATGAATTTGATCCTCCAGATTGGATGGCGGCGGGAGAATCTTGGAGAGGGCGTCGATGATGGTTGTGACGACAGCCTCGGTATCCTGCTCACGCTGCTTCTTGAAGGATGCGCGGCGCGACAGCAGGGTTAGGGTAACGGCGCGCCATTGGCGCACGGCGTGGGGAGGCCCAACGTCGAGCAGTTGCTTTTCGAGTGTCTTCAGTTTCTGGCGTTGATCGCGGTCCATTCCAAAAAGATAGCGGGTAAAGACATATTCCCATATCATAGTAGTGGTCATGCTCATGAAGATGTCGCGCCGTTTGACACGGTCGGCCAAGTAGTTATCGACATCGGAACCGTCAAGCACGGCATTGTCGAGGCGGTCAATCAGCTTTTCGTCGTTGATCTCTGACGTCAGACGACAGGCGCGCATGTCGCTAAATTTGCTGAAGCGCAAGACCCATTGTTGGACATGGGCGCACAACTGTTGGCAGCGATGATCAAAGTAGTCAACATCGTGCAGGTCGAGGAAGTCACCCCCATCGTCGGGAGTGGTTGACTTGAGCATCTGTTCTTGTAACTGGCGGATTTCGGCCTTGGAGTGCTCGAGCTCCGCGCGAAGCCTGGCGATCTCAGCGTCGCGGTCTTCGAGGGCGGAATCTCTCTCCGAGACTTGAACGCGCGCTTGCTCGAGCTGTTTTGTGGTCTGTCCATGTTCATTCTCAAGTCGTCGGACTTCTTCGTGGTGCTTGACTGCGATGGCCGAGGTGGAGCTGCGCAGGCCCTCGTTTGTCTGTTTGAGGCGTTCAATGACATCTTGTGCCTCGTGGAGCATGCGTTTCAGTGATTCGATCTCGGTGTCGCGCTCAGCCGCAACGGTAGAGTTTCGCTGGCTCAGGAACAACTCGGCCTGAGCGCGAGCATCGGCAAGTGCGCGGTTCTCGGCGAGGAGTTGGTCGACGCGGGATTCGAGTTCGAGGACCTGCATGCTTTGTCGGCGTCGCATGCTGTGCGGACGAGTCGGTGAGCGAGGGGACCCGATACGGCCTTCGCCGAAGCCATCCTGATAAAGTTAGTAATAAGGTTCAAAGAAGAAGAAAAAAAACTCTTACATATACGTCGGTCATGTCCCTGGCGCGGACACGGCCTTCGTTGGCAACGGGAGTGTTGTCCTTCTCCGAGAGCGATTTGACGGCAATTGCTGCTCCCAGTGCTCCAAGTGCGGCGCCAGCCACAGCAGCTCCCGCCAAGTTCTTGTCGCGTTGGCTGAGGGACACGGACCGCAAGTCGCCACTTACTCGCTTATCCACCCGACGAAGTGGGGGCGTTCCCGTATAAGAGGAGCGAATGCTGCCTGGACTATCAGGCCGCAATGGCTCTGGGGTGCGGAGACGTGCGAGGCTGGTATTGGATGCTGAGCGTCGGGGTGCCGGCTCTGGCGTTCTGACCAGTGAGCGGGGTGGTTGGTTGTCCGATACGCTCCGGGCGCTAACTGCAGTGCCCACCACAGCGCCAATTGCACCAACAGCAGCGGTTTTCGCGTTGGAAGAACCCCTTGGAGTGCTCCTTGCGGAGCCAGAGTCCAAAAGAGTGGGAAGTGTTAGTGCCGCCCCGGCGCTCTCGACAGGCATCAGTTTCCTCAAGACGCCCAGCTTCTCGGGCTCAGGTGTGCGCGGCGTTGGGGAAGGTTCTCGGAGACGAGGTGTTCCGGGGCCCAATTTTCTTTCGGCTCTCGTCGCCCTGCTGGAAGCTTTTTCTTCGACATCACTCTTGTAGCTGTGGCCGCTGCTGTGCTTGTCATCATGACTTTGTCGGGGCGCGCTCTCGAAATGCACACCGCTGTCCCGGAGGCCTTCTTGTGCTTGCAGACGCCGTGAAAGATGGGGCGATTCGGGTCCAACCCCGCTGTCCCGGTTGGGGGTCGGTGTTGTTGCACGGGGCTCGCGGTTGAATCTCGAGTGTCGCTTGACTGGTTCGTCTTCCGAAGACACCTCTTCCTGAACTGGTGGCAAGCTAGTGACGGATTGAATAAGGTCGGAAATGCTCGACACACGTGGGAGTGTAATCATGGACGGTTCGGGCTCTTCAACTGATCGGGGCTTGGCAGTGAAGGCTTCCTCGTCTGCAATGTCGTCGGGGAATGAGAAAGCTCGCTGAACCGGTTGTGGTGAATCTCGGTCTTGTCGTTTTTTCTCCATGACTCTGCCTTCGCGGACGGCCCTGGGGATTGTTTCGGAATCCTGACGACCTAGGGCAGTCTTGGATGGTTCCAACATCGTCTCGGTCGATTCCTGTACCGGCTCAAGACTCCTAACTATCTCGTCAGTCTCTGCTGGGAGAATCTCAGGCTCAAGCTTCCTCTTCGTCTCAACGATCATGTCGTTGTTATCGTCCAAATCCATCTTCTGTTCTGCAACCTCCGACACTCTCGTCTCAAACTCGGACTGTCTGTTGTCGGCCCTCGGCTCCACTTCCTTCTCTTCCTGTTTAACCTCCAGCTCTCTCCCAAACTTAAACTCTTCCCTCCTCTCAACCTTTATCTCTGCGCCAGTACCCTGCACATCCAGGAAGTTGTCCGTCATCTCATCCAATCTCCACCCTTCAAGCGCCCGGTTTTCGGCGCCTTCCCAAAGTGCTTCATCATCAAACATGTCGTCCTCCTTGATCGTCCGCTTGTCCACCACTTTATGCCTCTTGCCCTTCTTCTGAGACGCCCCACCGAAGTTTTGCGCTGCAACCACAACTGCATCGTTGTTGTTTTCGTCATCTTGGAACTCCTTATCCGAGAACGCTGCAGCAGTCTCGTGGGCGACAGCCTTCTCAGCCTTTTTCTTGCCCTTGCCTTTGCTCCTAGTCGAGACCGGTGTACTGTCTTCTGTCGGCGCCTTGCCCTCCAAAAATGATGCGGCAGCCTCCCGTGCCTCACTTTGAGACGGCTCGGTGGCCTCTGGTTGTGCTTCATGTACCGTTGAATCTAGGTAGGAGGCTGCCATCTCGCGAGCCTCGTGTCGAGATGGCTCTGTAGTCTCCGTTTCTGAGACGTGCGCCTTCTCAGCATACCCGTGTGTGTCGCTCTCGAGGAAGGATGCAGCAATGTCGCGGGCCGAGATGACAGGCTTGGGGATCTCAATTTTGTCCATCTCCTTCGTCTTGGCCCTCTTGCGATGTGCCTCGTAGTCAAACGGCGGCTCGTGCTCAATCGGGGCGTGCACAGTCGGCATCTCCATGGGAACCAAAGGTTCAGCGCAGTCGTCGTCGTCCACCGAGATGGGCGTCTGCAGAGACGTGAGCAGCTTCGGCGGCGTTGCGTCAGGGGGGGAGAGGATTTCGTCTGTAATCAAGCCTAGACCAAGGGTAGGAAGCACAATGGCTGGCTGAATCTGGAAGTAGTCGTCCACCGTGACTTGCTGAGGCTCAGTTGACTCGACATTGTCGGTTGAGAACAGTTCCGACGATTCCACTGGCTCGTCCACGAACCCGGCGCTCTTGCGCTTCTTTTTCATGTCTTTCTCGGTGATAGGTTCTAGTCCAACTCTCACCTCTCGGGAGCTGTCGACGATCGACTCGACATCGGCCTTGCGCTTCTTATTCTTCTCGAACTTTGTGCTGGACGACCACTCGTCCTCAATGATGTCGGGGGCGCCGCGGCTCGAAGGTTCGGCATGGGGTTCTAGCTCGGGAGTAATTGCCTTGGCCTGTTTCTTGCCCTTCTTGCCTTTCTTGGACTGTGCACCGGATGCCCGCTCCTTGTTGGCAGGTGTCACGAGGGGAGCATCATCAACCGGGATGCTGAGGGCTGGTTCAACCTCAGCGAATTCCGGAGCCGCGGAAGTTTCTGGGACAAGGTCTGGCATGACTGAAACGTCAGGAGTGGAAGTTATGAGAAGCTCTGCTGAAATAATTGGGCTGGCAATACCAGAGGCAGTTTCAGAAACCTGTTCCTTGCCCTTCTTGCCCTTCTTTCCCTTCTTGCCTTCTTCGATTGGCAGTGCCGGAGCCTCCACAGAAGCATCGTCGACTAGGATGCTGCGGGCCAGGTCTGTCTGGACGTCCTGAGACATAGTGGCTTCGGATGCAGGCACAGGCTCAGGGACGATAGAAGCTTCGGTTGGAGTCTCAACCTCAGGAACAATGGGCATCTCAACTTCATGAGCGGGTGACTTCTCTACGGCAAGAGTCGTAGCAGCTCCAGAGGTGGGCTCAGATGCCTGTTTCCTACTCTTCTTGCCCTTCTTACCCTTCTTGTCCTTCTTGGTTGGTGCCCACTCCTCTTCAACTGGCATTTCCGGAGTGGTGGCCGCCTCGGCTTGAGGAACGACGGGCAGTCCTTTTGGGGTTGGAACGTCGATAACAGCCTCAGAAACCTGTTCCATGCTTTTCTTGCCTTTCTTGGCACTCTTGGTTGGTGCCCACTCCTCGGCAGGTTCATCCAGGGGGAACTCGGCGGTGGTATCGGCCGAAATATTCCGCGACATATGGGGCACGCCGTGCGACTCTTGAGAAGCAACCAACACGTCAGGGATGGAAGCAGACTCGGCTTGTTTCTCGTCTTCGGCTTCTGCTTCGAGCTGCTTGGGTTCCTCATTTGTTAGGCCGGGCTCAACTTGCTCAAGAGTCGACCCAGGAAGCTGGTCGAGCTCCCTGAGTGATGGTTCTGATTCACAGATCCCAACATGCGTAGTGTCGGTTGGTATTTCGGGAAGAGAATCCACAACCAGTGGCGTGGAGATGTCAGAAGTTTGCTCGGATGACTGTTTTTTGCTCTTCTTTTTCTCCTTCTTGGACTTTTTGGTTGGGAAAGCCCAAGTGTCAGCAGCCTCTGCCCCACACACAGCTTGCTTGGGCGCTGATTCCTCAACAGTTTCGCTACGCACTTCAAAGGACAGTTGGGGTTCAGCCATCTCAACCTTGGCAATAAATTCCTTTTCAGCATCAATCGGGATCTCTGGCTGTGCAGGGACGGTCGGTGTGGCGATGCCCGAAGCTGGCTCGGACGCTTGCTTCTTGCCCTTCTTGCTTTTCTTGGTCTTCGTTGTCGGCAGAGCCCAAGAGTCGACTTCTTCTGGCCCAGACTGCGGCACGGGCTCGAGCTCAGGCTCATGTGCCTTTGTAACCACTTCCTTGGTCGGCTCGAGAGAGTCCTCAAGAGTGTCCAGACTGACGTCCGCGTCGGGGATACCCGCTGGGACCTCGGGGGCAAACTTCACATTGATGCGCGCCTCATCTGCGGCGGGGGTTGCTGTCCCAGAACCGGGGTTGGACAACTGCTTTTTGGCTTTGCCTTTCTTCGACTTCTTGGGTGTTGAGGGTACGGGAGCAGGATCCTCTGTCGGTTCAGGTATCACTTCAGCTTCTGGAGTGGGGTCGGTATTTTGATGAGGAATGGATAGTGTTTCCCGAGGAGCTTCCGGGGCAGTATCGGCATCCAACCCGGCCACTTGCTTCATGCCCTTTTTAACCTTCTTTGGTTGCTCGGTCGCTAACGCCCTAAGCTCATCCTCAGCCGCAGGAATGGGGTTCTCTGCAGATTCAGGCATCGTCTCAGTTTCGGGTATGGGATCCGGAGTCTGATCAGAGAAAAGCAGTGTTTCTAGGGCAGTAGCAGAATCAGAGTCGGCAATCTGTTTCTTGCCTTCCTTTGACTTCTTTGTAGTGGGGCTCCAGAGATCATAGTCTGCGAGTTCCTCAGCCGCGACAGCTTTGGACGTGACCTGTCCCAGGGGTGGGACCTCAGTCATGACGGGTTCGACGGCGGGTTCGACGAGATCAGCGACAGGCTCGGTTGGTTTAACAGACTCGGCAGGCTCAGCAGCGACGGTATCGGACAAGGCCTGTTTCTTGCCCTTCTTCTTGCTCTTGTCCTTCTTGGTGGGCGCCCAGTCGTCCTCTTGCTGCGGAGGCATCTCGGGTTCTGCCACGGGCTCCTCGGCGAGTGTGATAGGCTCTGGCTCGGCACGAATTGCGACGCCCGAAGAGACATCGGGCTCGATCTCGTTTAGCTTGGAGCCCTTTCGCTTCTTGTCCTTCTTGCCTTTCTTGGATTTGACAGGCGTATCCCACGATTCGTCAGGAGCCGGTGGATCAGTTCCAGGTTCTGGAGGAATCACAACTGGCGTCTCCTCATCTGCAGTACCGACAGGGAGCTCCTCGGGTACACTGATGTCGGCATCAGGAAACTCGGCGGTGACGGGGATGGCTACCTCGGCTACCTCCAAGGTTTCTCTCGACTCTCCAGGAGTTGGGGTTTCGGTGGTCCCGGCGACGGGTTCCTCGGCTGTAGGTCCAACGGGAGCAGCCGATTCCTCAACCGCTTCAACGACATGCTGGGGCTCTGGTGAAACTTCGGCCTGTGGCTTTGGAGCCTCAGTGATGGCGAGTTGGTCGGTTTGCGCTAGCACGGGGGTTTCTTGGGTCGTTGCACTTTCCTGGGTGGGCGTGGCTGTGCCGGAGACAAGCTCAGAGGTGGCGATCTTGGACTTGCGCTTCTTCTCCTTCTTTGACTTCTTGGTCGGAGCCCAGGCATCCTCAGCCTGTTGTGTCTGCGCCTCGGATTCGGCCGTCGTGCCAGGCTTGGGCGTTTCCAAGGGGATTCCAACTGCTTCTGGGACCGGTTCTGACTCCAAGACTGGGACAGCGGGCTCGCCAGTGGGAGCTTGTTCTGGCGCCGGGGTCACAGGGCCGGACGAATCGATCTCGGGATCTTGAACTTTGGATTTACCTTTTTTGTCTTTCTTGCCTTTCTTCTTTTTCGAACTGAAACCCCATGCCTCTTCCCCTGCGTCGGGTGGGGTTTCGAGTGGAGAAGGTTGAACTTCAGTCACCTCGACAACAGACTCTTCTGTTACCACCATTCCACTGCCCAGCTTGGTTGTTAAATGCTCATGTTTACGCTCTGTCGGCTCCTTGGCCGCAACAACGTCCGTGTCAGCGACGGTCAGCTTTTCAACAATCAGTTCTTGAGTGGTGAACCCGACAGATTTGGAGTCCTTCTTCTTCTTGCCTTTCTTTCCCTTGACAGGCAAGTCCCAGCTCTCCTCTGGCTGCGCTTCGGCCTGTGGCTTAGCTTGGGCTTCCACTGACTCAGAAGGCGGAAGTGGCTCTAGGACGGGCTCTTTAGGGGCAGCCACTTCAGGCCCCGCAGACGAGGGTTTTATCGCTCCAAGGACCTGGACCGGCTCCTCCACAGCCTGTTCAACTGGGGTTGGCTCGACCGAAGCTGGCTCGTTCTCAGGCTCGCTGGCTGCTGGAGGCTCTTCCACGGTCGGGACGGATTCTTGAGCACCAACGGACTCTTCGGCCATCGAAACAGACATCTCCGCAGCGGGTTCAACAGCGACCTGCTCTTCCGCCGTAGCAGTGGGCTCAAGAGCAGGATCAATCACAACAGGAGCAGCCTCGGCCTCGACATAAGTGGTGACAGCGGCTGTCTCGGCCTCGGGAAGCGGTTCAAACTCGACGATCCTTGAGCCTTTTCGCTTCTTTTCCTTCTTGCCCTTCTTCTTGAGAGATGCGCCCGGAATATCCTCGGCTTGCGCCTTAGGTTCCGACTGCAAGTCATCGGGTACAAAAGTCGCCTGTTCGCTTGATTGGGCTGCCTCATTGGCGATCTCTGGTGTCAGCTCAGCCTGGGTTTGCTCTTCCATGGTAGTGCTTGGCGCCTCAAGTATGGAAGTTGCGGTTCTCGAAGCGGGCTCAGACTCGGAAACGATGTTGCCCTTGCCCTTCTTGCCTTTCTTGCCCTTTTTGGTCTTGGTCGGCAAATTCCACGTCTCTTCAGGCTGCTCTTCAGGTTGTACTTCAGGCTGGACCTCCTCGATGGGCGCACTTTTCTCGACCTGCCACTCAACGGATGCTGTAGTGTCTTCCGACGTGGAAACAGCTACGACGGAGGCGCTTTCCTCGAATGGCCCCACAGCTGGGTCCACTTGCGTGGGGGCATGCTCAACGGGAGGAACGGAATCTGCCGCCGCCTCTTGATTGCCTGCAAGGTCTTCGACCACGGCCGCTGCATCTTCGACGGAAAACTCCTCAATGGGAGTACTCGAGACTTGCTCTGAGTCAAGAACGTTCTTGCCTTTGCGCTTTTTGTCCTTCTTTGACTTTTTGGCAGGAGCTCCCCAGACGTCATCGGCTTCGGGTTCGGGTTCCACAGCTTCAGCAGCAGGTGAATCCTGGGTCTCAGTGATGGCGGGCTCGGGTGCAGGACCAGGTTCCTCCAGTGGCGTGGCAACCCTAGAAACAGGCCCAGAGTCAGTTTGCGTTGCCCCCTTCTTTTTCTTGCCCTTCTTCGGTTTCTTCCGGGAAAACGGGGCGTCAAACTCATCAGCGCCCAGTTCTTGAAGGGAAGCGTCCGGCTCGGACGCAACTGCTGGGGTTGCGAGAGAAGGAGCGACGTCCGCAGCCATCTGGCTCTGGGGAGGAACCTCAAGCGAGGGTGCCGCTTCGCGACTTTCCTCGGAAGGAGCGACGAGAGTGTCAGACAAAGGGCCGATTTCACGAGCTTCGTCTGATGTCTCAACAGATTCTTGAGCAGGCTCGGTGTCCGTGACAGCCGCGACTTCAGCAGGTTCCTCAGGCATCGAAGGCGCTAGCTCGGATTCAACAGGCTCGACAGCTTCCTCCTTCACAGCTTTCTTGCCCTTCTTCTTGTCCTTCTTCGACTTCTTGGTGGAAGCAGAAAAAACAGACTCATCGGCTTCTACACTAGGTTGCTCGATCGAGGGAGACTCAAGTGGTGACTCGTCAGACCTCGATCCTGACGGCTCGGAGGGGCTCTCTTGGAGAGACCCATGCTTCTTGGATTTGAACTTGACAAAGACGTTTTCCTTATCTTGCTCTTGCGGTAGAAATTCTGGTTCTGGATGTATGACCTCTGGCTTCTGTGAAGTGATCTCTGATTCTAGCATAGGTTCAGTCTGAATCAAGGGCTCCCGTTCCTGGCTGCTTTGGGGCGAGGCACTCTCGACTGGAGCTGTGACGTTCCCAAATTCTTCGGTCCCGCGTTTGGCCTCTTCGGACGCCTGAGTCTCAGTTACAGCCGGCGCCGCTTCGGTCACGCCTGGAGACTGGACCCTAGTTTCTGGTGGGCAAGGGTCTTGCTCCGTAAATGCCTCCCGTAGCCTAGGTTCTGGGCTGCGACCCCTGGCATTGGTTGGCGTCTCGGCAAAATCGTCAGCCGAAGCTTCGCTACTCGCCGGCCAGGTATCATCGATCAGCGAGGCCTTTCGTCGCTTCTTCTTGTCCTTCTTTCCCTTTCGGAGCGGATACGCCGTCGATTCGGGGTCGATGGCGTCCGAGGAAGTCACAGTGGTGCTGGTAGACTTGGCGCCTTCGGATGACGGCTTCGCCGCGGGATCGGTGACGGCGGAGCTCGTCTGTTGGAGGTACTGAGCCAAGTCACTTTGCTTGCTCATGTCTGATGACACCTGTGACAGTTCACTCTCGGCAGGTTCGGTTTCCTCCTCGACCGTGCTGAGTTGGATGAGCATTCGCTCAATCTCGCGAGACTCAAAGTCATTTTGTGGCAGAGACCGAAGTTCGGGAGACTTCTCAGGCCAAGGATCCGACGTCGAATCAGTCTTGGGCACCTTCTTTTTCTTCTTGTCGCCTGTTTTCTTGGACTTCCTGATGCTATAGGGAGAGGTCCCGTCGCCCTGGCTCGAGGGTGACATTTCCTGCGACTCGGACTCGAAATCGTCGGCAGCAACTGGGGCGAACTGGAGATCATCCGATATGCCAATTGGAGCTCTGTCGAGGCTCTTGGTTGGCCGGTCTGGAAGTGCACCCGCTTCTGCAGGAGCTCCAGCGGGTGGTTGCCCCTCAGGATTGGGTCCCACGTTGGGCTCGGTGCCAAGACCCGTTTGTCTGGCCGTTTGCTCGGCAAGTGGTTCGACGACGGAGACGATGTCGACAACACCCCGAGACTTGATTTTCTCATCGTTATTTGTCTCGGCTGGAGAAATAGCCGCTGCAATTTCTTCAATCGGGGCTGCGTCGTCATGGGCGCTTATTGGCTCACGTTCTGTCGTAACAGCACCACTTGTCAAGGATTCAGTGGTGGCCTCATGTGGGGCCGGTAGCACGCCCAACAAGGACGACTCGCCTGTTTGTGGGACTGTGGCCTCGGCTATTGGCTCGTCGCTGCCCAGTGACAGACTCTTGCGGTTTTTTTTCCTGTCCTTCCTCGCCTTTTTGGTCCCAAAGGCGATTTCGTCATCAGCCTCGTCCAGCATTGCAGCTGGTCCCCGTGGTTGGGCGTCGACGGCTCCAGGAATTGGCTCCGGTGCGCACCCCGCCTCCTCGCTTGTGGGTGTGGTGATTGCGCTCTCATCATCCAAACTGGAAATGGCGGGGTCCTCATAGCCGGGATGCTCTCGGTGCTCTTCAAGGGGTTCTGCGAAGGTCACGCTCTGTCGCTTCTTCTGCTTCTTGTCTTTCTTGCTTGCAGTGATGCGCGTCTCGGATTCCTGGCCTGGGACGGCTGGCTCAATGGCGATTGGCTCCTCGGTCAGTGTTGCAACGTCCACAATCTTTTAGGTTAGCACTTGCGTCAAATGTCAGGATGTTCACAGTACCTACAAGTTCTTCGCTCAAGGTGGGCTCCGAAGGTACAATCGACTCTGCAGGCAGAAGTTGACCAGGAATCTCGACTTCCTCGACGGCCGACTCTTCGGGCGATGGCGATTTAGATCCCTTCTTTTTCTTCTTGTTCTTCTTGCCTTGCTTGACCGAGTCATGCTCATACCAAGGCTCCTCTTGCACAGGCTCGGATGGAGTAGTTTCCACGGGGCTGGACTCGCCGTCGGTCCTGGGAGGTGACCTTCGGCGGAAGATGGGATCTTCAATCACGAGATCGGGGTTGAAGCCAGTGTGTTGTAGACCGGCGGCGACGGCGGCGGTGAACTCAATGTCGTCGTTTGGTATAGGAGCAGGAATGGGATCATCTTGAGCAGGTTCGGCAGGTAGTTCTGGCTCAGCTGGTTGGTCGTCTGTAGGGACAGCAACCATTTCTGACCCCAAGTCAGGAACTTTGGGAATGAACTGCTTCCTTTTCTTTCTGTCCTTCTTGCTGCTGCTGCTGCTGAATTCAGGCCAAGCTTCTCCGGGCTCGGGCTGGGTTGTTTCCGCCGCAACCTCAGCTTGGGCAACCTCTGTGGCAGGCTTGGGAATCGGCTCAGGCTCGGCGGGGATCTGAGCGGCTTCCGAGACGGACTTCTTCTTGCCCTTCTTACTCTTTTTGGAGACAGGGTCCGCCCACGCGTCTTCGGTTATCTTAGGGGTGTCCTCAGTGACAGTCCCCTGAGCAGAGTCCTCTGTAATCTGATTGGGCTCTTCTGTCAGCACCGCCGATGGCTCGGGAACGTCTTCAGCTGCGGTAGAAAACTCAGAAGTTTGTGTGTTCCGCTTCTTCTTTTTCTTGTCTTTCTTCCCCATCTTTGCGCTTACTTCCGCCCAGACGACCTCGGCAGGCTCCTCAACAGCCGCAGGCGTGGACTGAACAGGGGCGATGTCTTGGGCGTCAGAAAGAGGTGGCAGCTCGGTCGTGGCTTCAGGGACATCTGCGGGCACTTCAGACACGGCCTCGGCTTCGAATGGTTCTTCAGAAGGTTGATGAGTCGCTAACGTCTCTTCGGGTTCCTGCGCTTTGCTGAGCATCTTTTTCTTCTCGCCCTTGCCTTTGTTGAGAGGCTCAGCCCAAGAGTCTGCAACCTCGATGGATTTCTCTTGTGAAGAATCTGGCGTTTTGGACTCTGTAGTGGGTTCAGAAACAGTCGCCTCTGTAGCTGGAAGCACTGCGACTAGATCAGCAACCAGTTCAGGAACTGACTCAACAACTGGCTGAGGATCTGGCTGCAGAAGAAGCTCTGTAATTGACTCTTCAACAGCTTCGGTCAACTCCACAACAGGCTTGGTGGGATCAAGGACTGGCTCGGCAACTGTGTCAGAAACATTCGCCTCAAGAAGCGGCTCTTGAACGGCCGACTCTGCAAGTTCTGCCTCAATGGCGCGATCGGCTTGCTTTTTCTTGCCCTTTTTGGACTTCTTGGAAGCTGGTTCTTCTACAGGCACCTGCTCGGTTTTCACGACAGAAGCGTCCTCTGCGGGCGCAGTGGGCTCGAGTGCGGCGGTCTCGGGTTCTTCAATGACAGCGCTGCCCTTCTTTTTCTTGCCTTTCTTCGCCTTCTTGGAGGATGCACCCGCCCAGTCATCCTGGTTTACTGTAGGTGCGGTGTCGAGTGTCTCCGGCAATGTGAGCCCCTGTTGGGATGGTGGCTCAGACAAATCCCGAACAGGCTCCTCAACCAAAGTTGTCTCAGCCGCGGAGATCTCAAGTGTTGGCTCCAGCTCGGCGGCAGACTCGCTAGGACTGCTCTGCTTCTGTTTCTTGTCCTTCTTCTTCTTCTTCTTGCCAGTCGGCTCGGCCCATGAATGTTCTCCGGGCTCAGCAGGCGCAGGGTCCAGGCTCTCAGTCGTCGAAGTCTCTTGAACGGTGGGCTCAGGCAAGGCCTCACGCGGCGTTTCGACGAACTCTGCCTCCATCGCCGGTGGAGCTGTTTCAGAATCAGGCGTAACCTCATCCGCCAAAGCAGGCTCGGTTGCCGTTGAAGTTTGAGCGACAGGCGGTAAAACAACTGGTTCGTCGAGGAGACCGTCGAAAATCCCCTCGACAATGTTGCCCTTCTTTTTCTTGTATTTCCTCGCCTTCTTCCCCTTCTCGGTCGTCGCCTCTGCCCATTCATCTTGGGGATCAGGCTGGGCTGAAGTGGCCGCCTCATCACTGGCAGGTTCTTCAACCAGTGCGGGCACGACAGAGACAGCTTCCTCGGAGGCGATGGACTCGACAACTGTAGGCTCAGGCTCATGTGCAACGCTCGGCTCTCCGGGAGGGATATCCTCAGAGCCACTGCGCTTCTTTTTGTCGTCCTTTTTGCCTTTCTTCCCCTGTTTGGTGGTCGTCTCTGCCCATTCGCCTTGAGAATCGGGCTGAGTTGAAGTGGCTGCTTCGTCAATAACAGGTTCTTCAACCCGATCGGGCTCAGCAAGGGCAGGTTCCTCCGAAGGAATTGATTCGGCAACCGCAAACTCGGATTCAGTGACAAGAATGGTTTCGGCGAGGATAGGCACTTCGATAGGCCCGGGCTCCGGTTTCGACTCCAGGTTGGATGCAACGACAGTCCCGTCGGGGCTAGTCTCCTCGACGGCACTGTCCTGTTTTTCCTTGCCTTTTTTGGCGGTTGACTCTGCCCATTCATCTTGAGGGTCTGGCGAGGTTGAGGTTGCTGCTTCTTCCACGACCGACTCTTCAACCAAAGCGCGCTCGGTGAAGACAAGCTCAGGAGGCTCGGAAACTGCAGGCTCGGGCTCAGAAACGATCTCGACAGTGCTGTCCTTCTTTTTTTTGTCCTTCTTGCCTTTTTTGTCCTTCTTGTGGGGTTCAGATCTCTTGTTAATTCGATCAGCCTGCGAAGGCATGGCTCTCTCAGTAGCAGACTTCCCCAGAACAGGCTCAGACTGATCCTCAACGAGGGCGGACTTGACGGTAGCAGGCTCAACCTCGGCAAAAGGGGCATCCGCAGGCTCGGGCTCGGGCTCAGGCTCAGCGACAGTCGGCTCCCTGTCATTGCCCTTCTTTTTCCTGTCTTTTTTGCCCTTCTTGATCTTGGGAGGCTCTGCCCACTCATCAGAGGGCCCGACCTGTGAGGTGGCTGTTTCATCAACAACAGTAGGTTTCTCGGCCACGACAAGTTCAGACTCATGCTCGACAGGAGTAGGTTCGACCTCGGCTGAGGCGACGTCTACGGGAGCAAGCTCAGGTTCAACGATAATCAGCTCGATGGCACCACCCTTCTTTTTCTTGTTCTTTTGACCCTTCTTACCCTTGGTAGACTCCACCCACTCGTCTTCAGCCTCGAGCTGTGAGTTAGTGGTTGTCTCGGGAATGGTGGCACGTTCCTCGGTCAGGACGGGTTCAGACTTATGCCCGACGGAAGCAGGCTCAGTCTCCACGGGAGAATATTCCTGTTTAACGGGAAAAACAGACTCGACAATTGGTTCCGCCTCGAGGGCGCCCTTCTTTTTCTTGTCTTTCTTGCTCTTTTTGCCCTTTTTGACAGTAGCGGGCCACTCATCTTGGGGTTCAGACTCGGTGGAAACAACTCCCTCAGCAGCGGCTGCGGTTTCGTCGCCGAGAACAAGCTCTTCGACAGGGTCAGTCTCGGCTCTCTTGGGAGCAGCTTCGTCCGCACCAAGCTCCGACTGGACAGCAGCTAATTCAGACTCAGCCGAACCCGGTTCAGACTCAGCGACAGCAGGCTCGGTCTCGAGAGCCCTGCCCTTCTTTTTCTTGCCCTTTGGCAATTGTCAGTCCACTTTTCCTTGGTGTCGGGAGTGTCACTCACCTGAGTTACAGATTCAATGATTGGCTCAGAAGTGGGCTCAAGAATTTCTGCTGGTTCATCCTTGGATTGGTGCTTGTTTTTGCCCTTCTTCCCCTTCTTCTTGACAGCTTGTTCCCAATCCATAACGTGGTCTGGTGATGAAACAACTGTCGCTACAGTGTCGCCGTCAATCGCTTCCTTGGAGTCGAGTGCGCTGGGAGAAAAGGCATCTTGAGCTGTCTGTTTTTGTTTACTTGTGGATGCATACAATCCTGCATCTGCGTCCTGGATAGTTTCGGGAGCGGGAGCGGGTGTCGGTGTCAGTTCAGCGAGGACAGAGTTCGGAGTGGGGACCACAGGGGAACCGGCCCGCTTGTGGGGCAGGGAAACAGCGGTGTCTCGCGCGCCGCCTGTTGTGTCGTCCACTGATTTGCCGTGGCGGGGGGGCTCCTGCGTGCCCTGCAGCGGCGGCCCCATGCCCGGGACCCGCTCGCTGGAGCCCTGTCCTTGCTCAGGCTCATCGCGTTTCAATTCCGACGGGTCGTAGGGAACCGAGTCTTTGGTTGTGGGTGATTTATCCAGCTGCGACTCGCGCTTTCCGAAGCCCAACAGAGATCCAACACCAGAAATGGCCGGCAGAATCGACAAGGTCGAGAACATGCCCTTTTGCTGCATCTTGGCGTGTTCACTCGCTGACACATCCCTGGACGACTCCCCTGCAGTCTCACCGCCGCTACCAGCCACCAGCGTCGCGTCTTGTGGCACCACGTTCGCTGTGGAGTCTGGAACTCGCACTATCCCGCCACTTTGCGGAGGCACGTTTTTCTCGTGAAAAGCCGCATCAGCCAAGTTCTCACTGCTGGGTTCTGAAGCCGTCTGTCCAGGGACGTCTTCCAATCCCCAGTCCGGCAGAACCCTGGCTCTGGGTTTTTCGCCTTTGGCCTTGACGGCAGAGGCCTCTGCAAAATCTCGTGTGCCGGTTGTCTGGAGCTAGTTAGCTACCTTAGAACTCAATTCCAATTCGCGACTCTAGGAAATGTACATACTTCAATCTGCTGAGGTTCAACTTCAATCCACGAGACCTCCTTCTTCCCCTTCTTCTTCTTGCCCTTCTTGAGTGTACTTGTAGACCGCTGTAACACCGTCGGTACCTTCTCCTCAGGAATCCGACTCTCCTCCGCAATAGCGTTTTCCTCCCGCCGATCCTCCCGCTGCGGCTCCCCAACCACCGTTTCGGGAATGACAGGCTCCACTTGAGGCTTCTTGGCTTGTGGCGGCACAAACGCAAACCTATCCAGCCGGGGCGACTCCCTTGTCTTGTTGTAGTCATCGCGACCCATAAAAGTTGTGCCCGAGAGTAGGCTATACGTCGTAGGTGCCTCGGAAGCAGCAATTGTAGATGCATTGTCATCAGCCGAGTAGACGCTCTCAGCCTTGTGCGGGGCAAGCAGCCGAGACTTGTCCAGATCGAGATCGAGGTCGCGTGGCGTGTCCTGCTGGAGCATGTGGGCAACCACGATACCGCCAGCAGCACCCGCTGCGAGGAGGGCAGCATCTGTGTGGCTGGGCTGGTCACGGACATTTCTGAAGGAAGCCTTGAGGTCCTCATACGAGTCTGGGCAGGGATCTTGAGAGAAGGACGCGACGAGTGTTTGTTCCTCCGAAAGCGTAGGCATCCCGGTTGGTTCCGAGATTCGGGGTATGTCAGTAGCGAGAGAGTTGCTGCAGCTATGGGGTAGGGGGGCATTGCTCGTAATTAGCTCGATATCGGCCATCTTGGGCATGTCGCCGGCAACAGAGCTGCTTCGGCTTTGCGGCAGGGGAACATCGCTAGCGATGGACTCAATGGTGACGGCCAGGGTGGGAACATCAGAAGCGCTTCGGGTCTCTGGAGCATCATGGATGAGTGGTGCGGCCAAGTTACTCCTGCTTTCAGGCAACGGTGGAGGCTCGAGTGCTTGAAGGGGCGGTACGACTGGGCTCGTAGGAAGAGCGGGAAGTTGAGATAGATCTTGAATTGTCGCCTCGGGTACCGTTTTTTGCGCGTCTTGGTTGGCCAGAAGCTCGACCTCGTCAAATTCAAAGGAGGGCTCCCAGCACGAAAGAGGACTCTCAGGCAGAGCTGGCAAGTCTAACAAGTCTTCGCTGGACTCAATTGGAGCGGGCTGCCGCACAATCTCGGCTGGCTCGGCCAAAGCGAACGTCGCCGCCTTGGGCGTGGCCTCCTGTGACCCCAAAAGATCCTCCAAGCCTTCAAAGGCAGCAGGAATGTCAATGTTGAGACCATAGGCGAACCTGCGGTTGAGATCTCTATGCTCGCCATCGGACTCGGGAGCGGGGGACTCTCTTGAAGGCGGCTCGCTGGGTGGAAGTGCAGGGTATTGCTCCCCCTCATGTTGTGCACCCAGCGAGCTGGCGCTTGCCTTCTCAAGAAGATACAGCGGCCTGATCTCGCGGCTGCTGTCCCACGACATTGGCCGCGAGCTCCTCTTGCCTGAGGGCGTGCTAGGCGTCACTTCACCGGCTGCGGCATAAATGGGAGAGTATGCGGCGCCAGGTGACGAGGTTCGCGCGACGAAGGCGGGAGATGACGGAACTGACTTCCCGCCGAGGCGAAACTGAATCGGCACAGCCGTCTCGCTGCGCGACTTGACAGGGGTCTCGAAGGCGCTGCGACGACGCGTGTGTTTTGCTACTGCAGCCCTGCGCTCCTCCGGGGGCGTGTCGGGGCGGCTGTCAGGGAGCTCAGGGAGCTGGTCAAGCGGAAGATTGGGGGAACCAGGCTCGCTCGGGGGAAGGGGCAGCAAGTCGCCAAACTGAGGATCGATGGCGGGTTTGACGACACGCTGCACAACAATCTCGGGATCAACAACCTGCGAGCCATAGCTGACGCTGCGCTCACGCTGCTGCCATATCTTCTCTCCATCCGTCTCGGCGGAGGCCTGGGTGGCATTTGGGCGGGACAGCTCGGCCGCGATAGCAACCGCAGCTCCCGCCAGGCCGACACCTGCGCCAAAGGTGCCGGCATTACCTAAAAAAGAATTCCCGTCGCCATCCTCTTTTACGGTTGTCTCGTCTTTGTGCTCCAAGGAACCGTTGGTAGGCGTGACTAGTTCAAAGCTGCTCTCGCCGTCGCTCTGCTTGCCGCTCTTCTCCGGAACAGCAACAACAGACTTGGTTTCCTCCCATTGCTCGACATGGTCGACCGAGCTGGCCTGGAACGAATCCCCTGGAGGATCTGGTGGCTCGTTTTGTTCGGCCATGTTAAAATCCTCCCGGGTCTTGCGGCGGTTCTTTTTGCCCTTTTTGCCCGAGCTGGCCACCGAGATCTCAGATGCTGGGCCAGAGTAGGTAGTTGAGGAGTCATCGTACACGCCAGAGTTGCGTTTCCCCTTCTTGGGCTTGCCTTTGACTGCCTGTTCTTCTGCTGGAGCCGAAGCATCTTCCGCCTCGATCAACGCCAATTGCTTTCCCTTCTTGCCTTTCTTTTTCGAGGTGTCAGCCCACTCATCATCCCCCACGAGCGACGTTTGGGTTTCGGGAGTGGTAAAAGTGTCGGCATTTTCAGCGGCCTTGGCAGCCTTGTCTCGCTTCCGTTGCTCCTTCTTGGATAGCTTGACTTCCTCTTCTACCAAAGGTTGGCTGGCGGCATCGATGGCAGGTTGGGTATCCCGAGAATCTTGTCTCTTTGCCTTACGGCCTTTTTTCGTCGGTGTTTCCAGCTCGACCTCAACCTCAGGAGCATTCTGCAAATCGCGAGAGGGCTCGTTGTCGACACCTAGATCGGCCACTGTCTCAACTGAGGGAGGGTTGTAAAAGACCTCATCGTGAGTCAAGGGGGAATCACTGCCCTCGCCAAAAACCCCGGGTATTGGCATTGGGGGACTGGGAGATTTCTCGACATCATCGGGTTCGAGGGCCACAGCGGGTTTCAGCTGCGAAACGGGCGGTTCTGATTCCGCGATCGACTTGGACCTCGGTGATGAGGTTGGACTTGACGGCTTTGGTCCGACCCGGGGAGGGGGAGCATCATCCAAGTCCACAGGCAAGACCGGAGGGGTTGAAACTATCTCCCGAGCCTGTGCCTCTGGAGCAGGGTCCTTCGGCTTGTCCTCGACTGGAACCTCTCCAGGCTGCTCGGTCCCGGCAGGCTTGGCTGCACCGCTGGCTATTCCGGCAAGCATACCCCAGGTGATGCGCTTCTTGCCAAACTTGGACTGAATCATTTGTTTCATGGCCTCGGAAGCTTCAGCCTTGTCCTCGGCCTTCTCAGGCTTCGCAGGTTCGGGCGCGGGGACCGACTTTGACTTAGCTGGCTCGTCATCGTCAGAGAAGTTAGGCTCCACCGTAATGATAGTCCTATCCTCGGAGCCGGCATCATCAACAGACGCCTGCTTCTTCATCTGCTTCTCCGGGCTGGGGGTATGATTGGGGGTCGGTAGAACCAAGTTCAAGAGCGGCCGCTCCCGCTCCGCTGATGGATCTCTAGACTTGAATACCGGCATGAGTGTCGGCCCGCCAGGGAACGTAGTCACCGGGGCCTGGTACCGGACGAGATCACGCGGCAGGATGACATTGTCGATGCGGACGTCAGCATCAGGACCGTCGTACTTGCTCTTCTTGTGGGCACGCTTCATCTCGGGCGGCGTGACAATGCGGACGACGGGCTCCTCAACCTCTTCGTTCCACTTGCCGACAACTGAAGGTTCAGGCGAGGCGCTGCGCGAGCGGATCTCCTCCTCGACAACCTTGACCTGCATCTTTTGCTCACGGAAGATGCGGTTGGCCTCCTCCAGAACCGGATCGCGCATAGGCTCAGCCTCTCGTTTCCGCCCGGGCTCCTCGACTGGTGTCGCGCCCTGGACTGGCGTATCGGGGGTGTCCGGATCTTGACCTGCTAGGATCTGAGCACGGTGCTTGGCCTCCTCAAAGTTATCACGGCGGCTCTTGCGCTTGGCAATGTCATCCTCCGATTCAAACTCGGCTGGTGGCTCGGCCATGACGATGGCAGGCGTCAATGGCCTCTGGGGTGTGCGGCCGTAATCCGGGGTGGGGAAGGCGTCGGTCTCGACCTGGTAGTCAAAAGGATTGACGGGTGCTTTGGACGACGCTGAGGGTTCCATTGGTGCTTTGGAAGACGATACTGATCCGGCCACTTCTCCCGCGGCGGGGTCTTTGGCGAGAGTCTCTTTGTGCAACTTGGCGCGCTCTTGTTCACGCTCCAGCTCCTTCCGGATCTCCTCGAGCATACGGCGGTTCTCTGCGCGTTGAGCACGCCTCTCCTCCTTGCTGAGCTTCCCGGGAACCTTTTCTGCATGGGTGGGGTCCAGGCCTCCACTGTCGCTCCTTGAAGACCGTTTCTTTGACGATCGAGACGAAGACGAAACCTCGCTAGGGTTAGCAGCGCTTGCCGCAACAACGCTTGCCGCGACAACGCTTGCCACGACATTGACAGCAGTCGCGCTATGGGTGACATCCCGGTTGTCAACGATGGTGACATCTTCGCGCTTCCTGCGACGATCGCTCGAAGTCTCCCGTGGAGCCTTATCATCACGCTGCTCCGCTTCCAGTTTCCTGCGTTCCTCACGCTGGAGTTTCTCCTGCCTAAGCATGAGAATGCGATCCCGTTCAGCACGTTCGCGAGCATCCTGTGAGATCCGTTCCTCCTTGTAACGGACTTCACGTTCGGCCCGGACCCGGCGTTCGGCTTCCTCACGCCAGGCGTTGTCTTCGCGGAGTTTGCGGGCTTCCTTTTCGAGCCGCTCCTCTTCCAAACGGCGCTTTTCCTCACGCAGTTGGCGGTCGCGCTCACGGTCATCGCGCTCTCGGTGTAGGCGCTCCCGGTCCAAGCGACGGTGTTCCTCACGCTCTCGCTCCTGCATACGCCAGTCTTCGTGTTCTTGTTCCTCACGAATGCGTCGCTCCTCATCGCGCTTTTCCTTGGCATCGGCAACGATGGCGGTCCCG
>Ga0247765_1000723_pt1 | contig 22431 bp, 27 predicted proteins | sample UWRJL106311C6_FD_179949 | JGI IMG/M metagenome (GOLD analysis project Ga0247765, IMG submission 179949) | Plant litter microbial communities from Arlington Agricultural Research Station in Wisconsin, United States - UWRJ-L106-311C-6 | ecosystem: Environmental > Terrestrial > Plant litter >... | reverse complement strand
CGTCACAAAACCCCCCCCATATAAGACCAGCGGCAAAACCGACGCCTTCCAAACCGGCCCCCTCCAACTCGCCACAATCGCCATGACCAAAACCACCACGGTCAACCCCACCAGCCCCGCCGGCAACAACAACCACCTCCAATCCACCTCGGTACAAGCACTCGTCGTCCAAACCTCGCCCTCTACTCTATCCCCAACCGTGCCATGCTCCGCAACGGCATCATTATCCGCACTCGCCGTCTTCCCTGTAACTCTCAGCTTATTCGTCCCCGCGAGCGCCAGCGTCTCCACGGTAGCGGCTATCTTGTCCGGTGTGGCAGTCCAGTTGTGGAAAAACGCGTCGAGCCAGAATTGCTGACCGCAGAGTAAGATTCCAGCCGTCTTGCCGTAATCGTAGAGGCAGGCGCCGTTGAGGAGTTGACTGAAGAAGAAGGACCGCATGGCGAAAGCGTACGTTTCGAACATGCGGTGGGTGCATTCGATGGGGGCCGAGGTTTCGATTCTTGTGTAGGAGGGAGAGGGTGATGGGGTGTAGTAGACAAGGGGGATGGCGCCGGGGGCAGAGGACATGTTGGCCGTGGTGTAGGTGGTTGCGTTGACGTGGCAGGGGGAGTGGATGGCGACGAGTTCGCGGCCGCTGGGCATGATTGGCGGGTATACGGGGCTACTGAGTGAGCCTGAGGAACCGTTTCGGAAGCTGAGGTCGGGGACGACGGGGATGGAGGAGATGGGTACTTCGGAGAAGTTTCCGGATGTGACGTTGGCCGAGTAGATGCGCATGCAGGGGTATAGCGCGCAGGCAGAAGCCGTGTAGTCGCAGTTGGGTTGTTGTTGAAGGCCGTTGAAGTCTTTGCAGCGCTTGCCGCCGCTTGGTTTATCCTTGCCGGCGAGGACGGTGAAGTTGAGGATGGCCCATTCGTATTCACGGGGAAAGTCGGGAACCCAAGACATGTTGAATGTTGCGTTGACCGACAGAATCGCTCTGTTACGCTCGAAGCCGATGCTCGCGCCTGTGGGAAGCTGATACTCGAAGCTTGTCCTGTTCGACCTAGGAGGGCTTGCGACGAGGGAAGTGACGTCTTGGCAGTAGCTGCACAGGCCGATGCTAGCGTAGTCAGAGAAGGTGCAGTTTCCTGTTCCACAGGAAGCGACGATGTTGGTGTCCACCGTCAGGGGGTTGCTGAGTCCGGCAATGAGAGCTCCTTTGATGTCATTGGTCAAATCAGTTTGGCCGGGTCCGATAGTGAAGAAACTGCTAGATCCAGGGGCGTAGTGTGCGATGGGCACCGATGCTCGCTCTCCAGGGACGATTTCATCGCAGCTGACCGTCTTGATAGCTTGTTGGACAAACGGACCCGTCGCAAACGACACGATGGTGATAACCGCAGCGATGAGCGTGACTGGACTCCGGAGTAAAACCTTTGGTATGAGATTAGCTGCACCAAAAGCGCCACGGCTTGCGGCGTCAAAGTCTTGGAGTTGGCCGAGAGGACGGCCTTCTCCGGTGGACGAAAACCAGGACCACTTGGCTTGCGAGATGACTTGCGCGGCAATCATGACCAAGGAAGCCCGGAGGACTGTCGCCAAGAGTGCGACTACAGTGTTGAGGTTGATCGACAGGCCCCAGTCAGGGACCCGTTGCCCGTTGGCGGCTGCCAAAATGACGAAGATGGCAGCTATTAGACCGATACAAAAGAGTAGTGATGCCAGTTCCCATATCCAAGACCAGAAGCTGTGTCTTCTCTTTGCGACATTTGGTCGACTTTCTGAAGGAACTTGAGGAGAACCATTCTGGAGGGCATTTTGGGACGAGAAGGCAGTTTTCTGATCAGGTGTCGTGTAGGCTGCAAATTGGTTTTAGCAAAAAAGGAACCTTTTCAAGCTCAGAGAGCGGTTTTCTTACTTGGAGGATAAAGATTGTTTTCCGCCTGCCCCACGGGCACTGGCGGGTAGCCCTGCACAGGATTTTGCGCAATGTATGGGGAGTTCCAGTATCTCGGCTGTTGAGTCGGATGGCCGCCGTCCATGGTTCATAATCCCCTGCCTGGGGGGGACTCGAAAAATGAGATTCTGAGATGTAGCAGGTCGATGCTAAAAAAGCCAAGGCGAAACTTGAAGTTGGATCCCTTGACCCAAAATGCGGGGTGCTCTTTTCATTTATCGCTCCACCTGTAGGGTTGCATCAACCGTTTGATTAGGGGGGCTATGTTTGGAAACAGTAGTGTTCAGGGGTGGGCCATGCCAAGCTTTGCGGGAGGATATTGGGCCGCCTTACGACACCAGCCCCAAAACCTGAACTTCAAAAACACAGCCGCATGCTCGGTCATTCCCGCACGCCTTCCAAGAAAATGTCCATGCTTGCCCTCTTCCCTGAAATTCGGCTCATGATATACCACGACGTCCTCACCACACCGATACCATTCAAGATCAATCTGGAACCGCATCAAATCTTCACAGAGGTGATGGTCCCCGCCAGAGACGAACAGTTTCCTCCACGCCTGGATCAACGCTATACCCAGCCATCCTCTGCACAAACAAAATCATCAACTCGGAAGCCACGCCACTCCTTTATTCCCACAACACCTTCAAGTTCGACATGCACAAGAATCCTCGCGGCGAGTTCATCGGTCCAGCTACAACGATGAAGCGGTTCGTCAAGACGAGCGGGTAGCACAATGCGTCGCTCATCCGCAACGTCATCTTTGGGATCCCGTACACCACTGAGAGGGAAAATTTCACCACGATGGCGATTCTGCACGATTTACCCTCTGATTTTGTTCGATGAGCCACCTGTCGCTTCCTGTTTGCAACAAATGTGACAGAGAAAGCACAGATCGCACAGTTCATCCAGTTAGAAAATTGCTCCCTCCCGATCCAGCATGTATGCCCTTCTTTTTTTTCTTTGTTTCTTATACCCAACCCAGCCCGACCACTACAGCAGTAGAAATCCAGCAAATACAGGGCTTGAGCCCCTGAAAGATGGGCACAAGCCCCTGAAACTCATTTTTTGTGGGTCCCTACGGCCAACCGACCAATCAGATCGCTGCATCAACGTCTCCTGCTAAGGCTAACTACTCTCACCCGGTGGCCGAGACAAACTTATGCTATTAGTATACATTTTCTTCCGAGCCCAGTTAGGCCAAGCGATTCTAGCCTACCCACTACAATTCCCGCAGCGGTAGTCTTACCTCCATGCTGGGCACCGTGGCTGTAGTGGGTGAGGTGGGGGTGTGCCTGAAGTATCGGGTCTTTGGCGGACGCCTTCAAGCGCTCTCGGCCTTCAATGTGGGTTTTGGCCGGAGAAAAGGGCCAAGGCACCTGTGCTGAGGAAAGTGAATAAGATGCTAGTCAGCAAAACCTTGCCCGTCCAAATTCAAAATTGTATTTATACCAGGCAGGTGCGGGTTCTATTCCAGTCTTTCCCCTTTTCGATCCCCACGCAAGTCACGAAACCAACCGCAACCAACCCTGACAAAATGCCCCACTGGCTTCAAAATCTGTGGAAGAGGTCGACAGAAGGGTCGACAGAAAGATCGATACCAATGTCGACAGAAAGATCGACAAGAAGACAGGGAAAGAGGGTTATGCACCCGGAAGAACCCCCATTTGGAGTCGCACCTGCCGCCGTATCACCAACATTTGGGCCTTACCAACCCTCTTACATACATCAACGCCATCACAACGGCCATCTGTACCGCCGCTATCAGCTCGCCTCCCTCTCAGGTACCCACTATAACCAACGCAATCGTTACCATCATCAAAGACAGTACCTTCTTTATAGCCGACCGATTAAGTGACGTAGCCGCAACTACTATCGCTACTACCATTACCGCAGCAATCGCCAATATTGCTAACAGCCCTACGACGGCGGCGTTTACAGCCACTCAGAAAGAGGCGAGCCACCAGCGTTTTACCATAGGTATTACCGTCAATTACGCTCATCTTGCAACTCACCTGCCGCGACCATCGCTGTCCGTGGTAAGCGAAGTCACGCCCACGTACAAAGCCTTTAACTGAGAGGTAATGGCAGTCGTGTCGGCCGTATCGGTACCTGCTATCGCTTCCGCCACCAATAACGCCGTTACAAGTATCACCATAGCAGTCGCAGTCGCCGCCAATAGGCCCGGAAATTATATACAGGCCACTGCTAACGCGTATACCGAGCATACCTTTCGCATTGCTCGTATTTTTATTAAAGCCGTTAAGGATCTAATTATTAAATCCTATTAAGCCCACCTCAACACCGTCGCAATACCTTTATCGTAAATTCCGTCTTGGCCTAAGCCAGGGCATCTTCGCTTCCCCATACATCGCCTTTCTCCCAACTATATTTTATCTCCCCTCAAAGAAGAATTAATATCCCCAATAATTCAGCGGCACTCGAGCTAAAAGCTCCAACCATACCGAGTAAATTGGCACATCGTCAATAAAACTATGGGGTTGCTCCGGAGACCCCCGATAAATCTCCCGCAACCCCCCTCCCCACCTATTGACAGTGCCAGACGGCTGTGTATAATCGACCCCCCGTTTTTGTATATAAAATCTTGAAATTTCAAGGCCATTATATCCAGCCCTATCAGCACTTAGGTCGCTTCCACCACCTCGCTTTTATAACCCCGGTTCCACCACCTCGCTTCAGTTAATACTGTAGTATCGCTTTGTAATAGCTTTAATTATAACGTTCCATCGCTTTTAGGCCGCATGCGCGCAGTAAATGTATAGTAGTTATAATTAGTTTAAAAGAAACCTAGTACCGATTTTATACAATTAAGGTACCCGCGAGGTAATCTTCGTCGCTCCTATAAACTTATTAACTTGTAAAATACACCCGCTTTTTTAAATAATATATTTACGCTATATTAATTTGCTATAAAAATGATACCGGAAATAGGCTTGCTATTACTAGGGTATGACGATATTGACCTAACCGATAGCGGCCCCAGCACCTACTTAAACTTATTATTTATTGACTTCCTACCCATTTTTAAGATTAAATTTTACCGTATTATAAATACGTAATCCGTTACCTACAATTCCAATTTCTTTAGCGATAAACCTATAAAAATATCCTGGTACGCTAATTAATTAATTAAATAAAGTCATATTGCTAATTTTACGCTTAAGGTCTAGCGTATTAAAAAGAAAGCCGGAGGTAAATTAGTAATAATTTTAAAATGCGATTGTAATATAAAGGGTTTTTAATTGTTTCGTAATATTAATTTACGCCGAACCTTTATAAAAAAGCTTTACAATTACCTATTTAAGATTATTTTAACCCGTATAAGTATTAATTACAATTTTGATAACCTTGTGAATAGCTTTATAATATAAGTTGTAAGCTTTATCTACCGTAACTATAAACCCTTAATTCATATATATAAGTATTAGATTTAAATAAAGACTTTATTTAACGAAAAAAATTCTATTTTTAAAGTTGTTATTTATTAATTAATTAATTAACGTAAGGTTTATAATAACTATTTTATACGAGAAATACCCTTATAATACTTTTATAACTAAAGATATCTACAACTACTATTATTAAGCCTTACTCAAGGTGAAAAATAACCGTGACGATACTATAACGTTTATACAAATAATCAAGACTAATTATACGGAAACTGGTTTTTATAAGTTTCTATAGGATAAGGAGGGTAAGGATCTTCTTAACGTATTTTGGGTATTATTGGAACAATTAAAGGTCTAATAATATTATTTTAAAACCATTTTTATTAACGTAACGTATAATATTAATCACTATAAGTAACTACTTATTCTAAACGTTATTATAACCCTTGAAAAGGTTATAATACCGCTATTCTAAATTCTAATTTATACTAAGAAGTAAAATGGTTACAATTTCGTTACGAAATTAATTATAAAAGCAATTCAATACGCTTATTTACTTTAATTATAAGTATTTATTATTAATAGCGATTTTTAACTTATAAATACCCTTAACATTACCTTTCTACTAATTAATCGGCAACGTTACGTTTAGCACCTTAATTGCAACTTAATTACCTAGATTAAAACCCTTTAACGCAAACTACCTTTACTTAACCCCGTTATCAATTTATAGGCTAAAATACCCTCTTCTCGCCCTAAAAACAACCTTTTTATCCCAGTAGCTAATATAATAATTATAGCCAATTTAGAAGACCTTCGGGTTTTAAATACGAAAATTAATACGGTTAACTTAATACAAATTACAATTAAACGCCTTCCTACGGAAATAATAAATACTAAAACCGGTTTATTTTTATTATAGTAATATATAATTTATAGCAAAACCTATAAGGGTTTCCAAAAAGCTTAAAAGCTTATACGCAAGCAATTTAGTACCTTTTAAACTATTATTTTAACTTATATTAAAGCGGAAAAACTCTTTTATATAAATAAGTAGGCAGGTTATTATACGCGGTTTCTTCGTAATTACAATTATATTATTACTTTTCCTAATAAGGCGTTAAACGGCACGATTAGAGGTTACAGCCTCTCGCTTAAAAACGGCTTCGTAAAGATCTTTTTTACCATACGTATATATTTAAAGGAACGTAATATAATTTTACAAAAGTAATTTACAATTTTTAAAAATAAGGTTTGCTATAATTATAATAGTAAAGTATAGCTTAGTAATTATATAATTACTTTAACGCGTTAAGCCTTAAATATTTTTGTAAATTAACATATTATTATAATAAAGTTTCTACCTTCCAAACGCAAACCCTCTACCACTCTAACGCCTTATATAAGCTACTTATAGCAGTAATTTAGCTTACCTTACGCTTATAAAATATATAACCAACTATAAAATAGCAAGGTTAAACTTGTTAGAGCCTAGGATTGCAACCCTTTCTAGTATTTAGCCAAACCACGCGATACCACAGATCTATATCTCTCCATTTACCCTGCGCGAATTACGGTATTTAAAGGTCGCCTTCGTAAGTAAGATAGACCTTTCGGTAACAAGTTAGTACTTTCCCTAGTATTAATTATAACTTCCGGACCTTTTATTACACCCTCCACAATACTTATAACAGTTCCAATAACCTCCGCAACCTCCGTTACGGCTCTAATACCCTCCGTAACCCCCTTAACCAGCTGGGTTACTCAATCCGTAACAATATATAATTATGGCCATAGCGGCGGTATAAGTAGTTAAGGGTCATCTACGGCTCCGGTACAAACCTACAGTTACCATATAGCTTCTACAGCTACAATACGCATATATAATACGCATACACGTAATCTACAAGGCTTAAGATCCCTTAACTCAAATATTTCGGCCTAAATAAGGCGTAATTATTCCTAGTTTGAACTGGGCCCTTCCCTTAAAGAACTGGATTATTAAGATACTACGTATAATTGTATTAAAGTAGATAGCGATGATTAGGGTGGTTAGTTACGGTAGATAAGATGGATACGGCTTTAATACGGTTAACTTTGCGGCTTTAACGCAGTTATTTTTCTTTTTTTTCGGTAAATATAGTTTTAATATAGCCAATTTGCAATATTAACGTAGCTTTAACGTAGCTATTTTCTTAAATAGATTAATCGCAGCCCAGTCTTTTTACTTAACTATTTTTCTACTTTTTGGCCTACGTAAGACCGCCTTATTCTGGCATATAGAGTATAGCAGCCTAGCGATATGGGTGGGCACCTCTCGCTTGCATTGGAAATGGGCTGTTTTAAATGGGAAATCCGGTAATTTCAATGCAGCTGGCAACTGTGGGTTTTATGTGGGGAGGGGGGTCGCGGGAGATTTATCGGGGGTCTCCGGAGCAAACCCCTAAACCTATACTTATTTTACATACTCGAATTCCTGTTCCTTCCGATACTCTATATCACCGGTTGGCATACCGCACCACCATATTCTTAGCAAAAATTCATTATCCTATTCTAGCTGTCACGGCACCAAAGGACGCAATGCGTAAACAACACAAAAAGTGGAACGTTGTGAAGTCAGGGGGAGTAGAGAACTTCCGGCAATCGTAACCAAAGTACGATTAGTCTCTTCTGTTTATCCATCGCCCATACTAAGTCTTTTTACTTATTCAATTCCTCCAACCTTGTGGAAAGTATATTGAGATCCTTACCTAGTGCTGTCCGTAACGCCAGAGTCAAAAACCCGACATGTTGAATATCTGCGCCTCCTCCTCTGCCCTTGAGGCGCTAGTTGGTACCGGGGTACCAAGTTTGAGGCGGTGCAGATACAGCAGGGGAAAGGCAAGCAATCACTAACTTCATATAGCTCCCACTGGGTCCATGCTGCAGGCTTTGAACTTGAGACGCTGTATTTTTCAAACGCCCATACACATTAACATCAATGACCAGCATGAACATGACACATTGATTATGAACGTGGCCAGCACGGTCGTGGTCAGCATGGTGTGGTCAACTTGGTGGATAGTTCAGCTAATTTGGTACGGGTAGGAGGAAAGAGTGGCCTAGAACGCTAATTCATTGTCCCTCGTCTCTCCCTGCTAAGCTCCCAGAGACTATCGTGGCTCTTGATAATATCCCAGCGCTCGTGTAGACTGTTAAATATATCATCCTTGCAGGCTTGGAACGCCTCTTCGTCGTCCTCCTCAACAGCTGAAAGCGCCCGTCTAAGATCCTCCTCGCAGAATCCCATATCTCCCACACACTCCTCTAGCTGCTCATACATATCCGTAAGCGATAGCGGCCGGGAGGGGGAGTCGTTATCTTCTTGGTTGCGAGCGGTTTCCAATTTCTTTTGCAATATCTCGGCATGCTCGGTCCCTAGTCCCTCGATAGCCACCTCTTTGACATGACGCAGGCGGCCGAGCCATGTCCGCAGCACTCGGGCGCATTCTTGCGCGTTGCCATCACCCTCGTAGTTATCCCAGCAGGGATCTGCCCAGTTGATGTCGATATTCTCGTTTTCGCGATGAAGACTACACTCTAGTCTCAGGAACTCGATGTTCGGGAGCGACCACGATTGCAGGCGCGCCACCAGTTGCCGTACCTTGTCGCGGATCATGCCGAGCTTGTGATCGCTCGTGTACTTGACCTCGATGCTGAACCGCCGCAGGTACGGTACCACAACCTACATGTCTCTTTTGTAGCTTCTACCGCTCGGGAGCCCCAGGACGCGCTTGAGGGGTTTGGAACACGCCAGGCTTCTGTAGTGCGGGCCGTGCGTATTGCTGATTTTGATCTGGAATGTGTTCTCGCCGTACAGGATGGGCAGGCCTTCGGCGTATATCTGCTTGCATGTTCGCAGCAGTTGCGCGCTCAGTGGCAGAGAGTACTCGATAACATCTTTAGAGCAAAAGACGAGTTTGTAAATCATGATGCGGACCTCGGCGGGAAGGGAGAGGAAACCGATGCGAGAAACGTTGGTGGTGGTCATTGTCTCGTCAATCAAGTGCCGTATGTCTGTCAAGTGATTGTTGTGTTTGAATTGTGGAAAGGACGAAAAATTCTATAGTACGAGCTGCAGACTGGTGCATGCTTTTTATAATTGCATTGCCGGTCCACTACGGAGAACTTAGCCCTCCCGCCACCAACTTTGAGTTTCGACTAGCGCCAGTCAGACCCGAAGCCACGCTGGGCATTGACGAAGCCATGGAGTTTCTTCAGGGAAGGCTTCAGCTGCGAATACTCATTTCTGGTACATATAAAGTCCAATAAAACAAGACAACGGCACGCAGGCAGTGTAGCTATATATATTTTTTAATTTCTACGCTTCAATACCATTTTGCCCGTGGGCGGCAATAATACATAGCTGCCAATGCGGGGCAGTGAATGTAAAAGAAGATAGTTCAGGAAAGAGAAGAATAAAAACAAGGTTAGGCCAAGGCTCACATCCAACACTGGAATCCACAATCTGATCTAACGGCTTTTTTAGAGTTCAACTTCCCGAGGCAAGTCAAGCAACCACCAAAGGTGGCGGTTAGTAATCCACCGCTGACGGCAGTATTGTCAGCATAACAAAACCTTGACGGAAGCTAATTTTTGCGCACAAGATTCTCCACGGCGCAAGGAGCAGCTTTTTTTTTCTCCCTATACACAGCTGACTGTGCCTTGGCCAGGACCCATCCCATGACACGTGGCATCCCGAGTTTCTCGACATCCAAGGTGACTCGTCGTACCTATGCACAGAAACCGGCGACGCCTTTTGCTTTGCCCCTACCCGCGACGATATTGACCGCATCATAGTTGACAGCATCACACATCTTGGAATACTAAAGCTAATCAATAGCCCGGGGGTGGTTCTTCTCAAGACACGTCGAAATGGTCAAGAATTGGGAGGACCAACCGCATCGTTTAGTTCAAGGCTCACTGTACAGAATTTGATCTGAGGAAAGGATGCTAACGCCAAGGACACCACAGCCCAGCCATTTTTGGGTGATATGGCGTTGAGACCCTGCCTCCTCCTGTCGAGTCCCTTCCATGACTGGACGTGGAGGTTATGTCATGCGAGGGACGTCTCTTTGGCCTCCTTTTGCTCAACTCCGATGCCATCTGATACTCACAAACAACATGAAGCCAACTCTCCCAGGGTTGATCCTGAATTCTGCCCAAAATACCTTCAGGATTTCGATGCCACACGAGATGAAATGGGATAGATGTGTGTGGCAGTTTAGTGCTCACTGGAAGCGTTCCAACTGTGCTTCAAAGAAAGAAAAAAAGAAAAAAAAGAACTACTACGTTATGGACTGGAGCTCGATCGTGATATGAATCCAACCAATAAAGAGATCCGGGACTTGACGATTCCGCGCCGGTACATCACTGTCAATGCTTGTACGGCATTCCATCCCATCCTCTCATTGATTTTACAAGCAGGTTCTGACTGGCTGTATCCAGCCCTGCGGATGGTTACAAGTACCTAGTCGAGCTCCCGGGTTCACACCAGCCCGCTTCCATCCAGTCAGGGCACGAATAATCTGACCGCCAATCATCCCTTGTATTTACGCTCTATCAAATCGCAATGGCAACCTGGTTTCTTTCTGGGTCACGTTTACTTTCATTCTCATATCAGATCCTTTTCATTCATGCTTTTTAAGTGTTGGAAATCGGGTAATTTCCTCCAAATGCAATTTTAAGAATAACTAGCAGCAGGTTAAAATTTTAATTTGCGCAAGTATTTAGGTATATATATATAAAGTAGGTATATGAAGTAGAGCAGCTAAAATCCGGAGAAAAAAAAAGGGGGAGTAATAACTTTATATTATTCTTATTGAAGCCTAGTTTATAAAGTAAAATAAATCAGGGGTTAATAGCTTTCCTTGTAAGAAAAAAAGTTTTTAAGCAGACTTTAATTCCATGTTACAGATATTTTTCTCTATGCCCAAATCTAAAAAAGGTTAAATTTATAATTCTTAAACTCATAATACCACTTTTTCGATTTATTACTTTTATAATAGATACCTTAAGTATTGTTATCACAAATATCAGTTACCCCCCCTCCCCCTAAAAAAAAAGGCTATTTAACGATATTACCTTTATTTATACGGAGTAAGACAATATATATATATACCTTTATTTATATCGCTTAGAAACTGCCTTTATTATCTTTGGTCGACCGCGTAGGTATTCCTCCTCCTCCTCCTCCTCGTTGTCGACCTCATTATTACTACTTGCAATACCTTTATCTGTCCCTGTCCCTCCTTCAACAGCTAAATTATTAGCGATGCCAGGCTCACAAACTGGAGGAGTTGGCGCCTGAACATCATCCATGGCTTGCGTGGGCCGTTTTCTGGGGTCTCCGCCGCCCCCTTCTCCTTTTCCTTCCCCTCCTGCCGAATTACCGGGACCGGGACTGAGGCTAGGCCCGGGAAGATTACCGGTACTGCTGCTGTTTTGAAACGGTTGTTGGTTTAGTGATAAAATGACCTGATTAACCCTAAAAACCAGTTGCGGCGCGGGTATTAAAGGAGCCCTTGTCGATATGGCCGCTGCTATATTCTCAATGCAGTATATATCCTAGTAATGTTACAGGACGTTTCGGTCCGGTAAGTTCTTCTTGTTCGGGCAGCCAAGCGGTTATGGTAAGGGGTTATCGTAGGGCACAAAGGCGCGAATGCGTAGCGTTCCCGGGTGGATAGATACCAGCCGAGCATCGAAAAGCTGGTTCACGTGACTGCTCCAGTCCTCTTGGATAGACACCACGGCTAACCTATACCACACGCAAACCAGGTCTCGAAGCGTACCTGCCCCTTTCGTACTCTCCTACATGTACTGTAGCCGCTTACACTCATCAATAGCGAAAAGCAGTTGAGTGTAGACCGAGACACCTCTGATCCCATTGCTGGACGAAGAATTGTGCGACATCAAGGACTGGCTCTATTAATCATTGGTCATGCTGTGCCAACGTAACTGTTCATCGGTTTCTTGCCAACTACAGATCTCAGTACCACCTCTAGGCTCATTACCTGCGAGTTTGCTTTGCTCGTAGTAATAATGAATAGATTGTAGTTTTCTCTCCAAGTTGAGACACAACCGAAATCGTTACAAGTAGTCTTGATGCTTCGACGGTAGACCTACTGTCCACACTCCGTCTCGCTGCTGGTATTGTCCAGCTTTTGTCCATGGACATTAGGTTGAGGCCTGTCCATTTTTTGATGCAAATCTAGTAGACTCACGAGTAGTATCTCTCCTGTCTCCCATGCGAGATATGCTTTAATGCGAGCTCTAAATCCTGATCTATCTCTCTCAAGACTGGAGTTACGGGAGCGCTTTGATCATATAAAAGGCTCGAGGCTGCAGCGAGAACAAGATTTCTTTTTATTTGCTGACAGCCCTAGTGTAGTGTCTGTAGTGGCTGGAGTAGTTCTAATTTTGTCCGTTCTGGGGCTGCACGGTTTGACGTCAATTGGAACCCCGTGCCGTAAGTGATCCTGGCTAGTATTAACTGTATCCGTATGGAAACTAGGGACGAATTTGTTCATACAGCCGTTCCTTGCAAGCTAAATATCATTATAAAATCAATCTCTGGAAAAGACTGAAAACCCCTAACCGCCCATGACCGATGCCGAGGCAGTTCCGCTCATAAACATCCCGGATCCGAAAGGTTCATTTCATTTTATCCTCTGAAACCTTCACCACCTACACCTCAGTTGAGCACTAACATAAAACATTGGGTGATAGGGTGCCCCCTTCGCTTATATCTGGACAAAACAAGCTCTTGAGCGGTACGAAGCTAATAAAGTTCTGTCTTTGGACTTCGCATCTTCTTAAGAGAGGCAACGCTCAATATAATACGAGTTGACGGAGGATGTGTATGTATACGAGGTGCACCGTTTTTGCTTGATTTTCTCCGTCATCTTATTACAACCGCCAGCCAGTCCTCTATCTTATTGCTTCTTGCGGCCCTTACCTTCTTTGGAGCCAGGTGAATTGTTTTTCCTTACTATATAATTGATATAAACAGCCTACTCCCCTGACCTCGCCACCTTCCTTCAATTCCAAACCATCATCGCACGTCCCGGGAAGTTGTTTCTCCCCGCTTAATCCTACATACACCACGCCAAACTTGAAAGTTAACCCATAATCCACAGGACGTACATATACCCAAGGCAGTATGGCTGCGTATTGATGGCCGGGCGTATGCAACCAGACAGACGGACAGACCAGACCGACCTCAGCCTGGATCATCCAAGACTTGATAATTACATCAGGACCAGAATATATATACACAACGCGTCCAAGGTCGACATACTAACTCAGGAGATCAAAAGAGACGGTCTCTCTACCTATGAAGCCTGTCTACAAACGAGCAACAAAGTTGATGGCTAGGACCTCTCCAGTTTTGTCCCATCCTGGTAAATTTGATACCTGGCTACGACCTGCTATTACGGCAACATTGAAGAGGACTAGAAACCAAGCAACATTAACCACATACACATCAGCACATCGGACAGTACTGAGGCCGTTAAGTGTTTATATTCCCATGAACGGCTAATAACCCCGCCACCCAGTTTTACGTAAACGGTAATACCATTTCTTTACGAGACTGGAGCGTTGCTGATTGCGCCTTTTAAACACGCAAGTAAGGGACATTTCCATATATAGTATGTTACAGCGTTTTCACTACTTTAAAATCGACATTATGAATTTCCCTTTCCTTCTTCGGAACTGAGCCGTTGCCACCTTGGCCTGAGCCAGACTGAGCAAGACTGAGCGAGGGGGGTTACAGTTCTGTGCTGCCCCGGCTACAACTGCCACGGGGCTATAATAACGGTGTGAAGCTAACCCAGTTTTGGGACCTCTACAACCACCACTGTAAGAAAAGGTAGGTACGCCTGATCAAGATGGTCGTAATGACAGAAGCGAGCAAGAACTGGCAAAGGGGTAAGATTTTAACCTGGTCTGAGTCGAGGGGTGGTCGAGGGCCGTGGTTTAAGTACAAAGGGGGTGGTTATGTGTGTGTGCCAGGGGTATTTCCTTACCTAACTAATTGGAAGAACCGGGGCATACATGAAGAGATAGTTAAGGATAGGATTTATATATATTACAAAGACCTTGATGTAATTCTCGTAGAAAAATTTCTCAGTGAGGTTAAAGAAGTTGCTTTATCGGGGTTTCAACAGTGAGGCTTAGCGATAATTACAAAACGAAAGAAGGGACTGAACAAGAAGTCGTTCCCCAAAGTGAAAAAAAAATAAAACAGAACATTGGGGCATTACGAACCTTGAGCCTCGTGCGTCGTATCACACTTGAAAGCGGAACGCACTGTTGTTCGTAGTACCCGTCAGGCCACGTGTTGGGCATGGTAGGGATAAGAGAGAATCGAAGGGGAGGAATCTGGCAGAGATGGCAGGACTTTCACAAGTGGAGCGTATGAAACATGCAAGGGCCGAGTGTGCGGTAGGCCCCCAACCCCCATGGTCAGCCTTTTCTCAATATCATTCGTTACTAATTTTAACGGGATGTTGGCCCCCGATGCTAATAGGCTACTAGCGAGACACACGTTCCGCATCGATGCGGGCACCCAACTGACTCCCACCAAGGATTTACGTTTCCAAAAAGCACCGACGTCTCGATAAGGTTAGTCCGGGCTCTGTGCGGGGCAGCATTTTGTGTATAAGAGGGGGTCCCCGTTGCCCACTTTGGCATTCTTCCACTCAGCTCAGCTCTCCCACAGCACAGCGAAATCATCCCATCGTAAATTGATCATCATTTCTAGTTATTCCCACCCCATCCACCATGAAGATCAGAGTCCTCCTCTTCCTCAGCTTCACTACCCTAACCCTGTCGGCGCCCATCTTCAACGATCGCCCCGATGTACAGCTCGAGGTAGCCCCTAGGGCCAAGTTGGAGGGACGCCCGTGCCTTGACGTCTGCCATTGACCCGTACATCCGAGTTGAAATATTGTAAGTTACACGCCGTACACCTAGTAACAACGTACACGCTGACCAAGGGGCAAGGCGCGCGTGCGGAATGGACAAGTATACGGTGGCATGTGTTAGGTCGCAGAATAAAGGTTGCCTAGTTTGATACAAAAAAAAAAAAAAAGAGCCTCTTTTGCTCACCTTTTGTAATTTTTCTCGTTACCAAAAGGTACCTACATCTGAAGCATCGCGATTGTTTAAGATCAAAATCCAATTCCTGGACGAGACAGCTGCCCGAAACGTTTACGTAAGGTACTAGTTCACCGGCGGTGATGAGTACCTATCTTGATAGGTACCTTGCGATGGAGAGCCTGAAAGACGTCACGCAAGCCTTTCCCTCCGTACGCACCCGGCGCCTATCGTTGAAACCCGCCGAGCAAGTTTCTGTGCTCTTTATCGACTCACGGGGCGTATAAGGTTTGACAGCAGGAGAGACCCTTTCACTGCCTCCTCCTCCCCCAAGGCTAACCTCTGTCCCCGCCCTCCTGTCGCTCTACGTAGCCGAGATTTGCGACGGGGGAGAGAGTATATAGCTACGTTAGCAACGTCGTGGTCCTTGGCACTGGACGCTGGGATAATCATGGTAGTCTACTCTTGACCGAGGGCTGCTGGCGGATGCTGCTCGGGTGGTTTCTGCCCTCCACCACACGGACCTTGTCACGCTGTGACTGCTTCATGCTACAGAGTCTGCCAAACGAAATCTTCAGTTCTAGGTCTTGGAAAACGGGAAGAAAAAGCTGTGAACGGGATAATGCAGTTTAAGGAAGGTGCAGCCCGCGGTTGAACTACTGAGTATTATCCTAGGGCATGTACTGGCATGTTCTAAGACATCCCATCATGTACTGGTATATTCTGTGCCGAAAATCAGGACCGTGGTCCAGGATTCGGGCCTATGTCGATAGCGCGGTTGAAGGCTGAGGTGTCACATTTCCGCTCGTCGAGTATCTGTGGCGGGGATTGTAATCAGATAAGGTGAACCTGGGAAGGTAGCCTTTGATTTGTATGAAGTTATACAAGTCGTAGTTTTTGCCAGGTATGCTGATTGTGATTTGAGTGCCCGGCGCAGTGTTGCTGGTATCTTCTTTTTTCAGTACAACCACGGAAAGCTTCTTGTGCGTCTCCAGACACTCGCGGCAGCACCGCTACATTGTGAGCAGGAATAGGAACGCCCCAAACTGTCCGCACTTCTTGAAGGCAGAGCGTGAGGTCCCCGGAATGCGGGCGAGACGTACAAGGCTAATGTGATCTGCTATGCCGAGACTGACGATGGTATCGACCACTTCGGGGGATATGTGTCATGGACCGTGATGTATTCCATCTTGGATGCAAATACATGGTGCGCGACTGTTGACTTGGCTGAAATTGATGGCTGACGAGATGTTGAGACAACGGAAGATCTTGAATTGGATCTGCAGGGGAAGCCGATCAAGCTGTCCAAGACCGCCGGTCTCAATTCCCACCACGGTATCGCTGTTTGCAGCGTCTGGCTCGTCAAATTGAGTCTCATCATCAACCGAGTCGGAAGCCTGAGAGTACCTATAGGCGGACTTCCGGGCTGCGTCGAGATAGATGTCGCAGATGGAACGGCCGCCGCCACAAATCCTGCCCAGAGCCTCGATGTCTTCGTCGACGATTGTTCTTACCAGTTCGAATGTTGCCCGGTGAGATCTTTGGACGTCGTATTCTCGCCACCGCGTTCCGAAGGTACGTTGCAATAGCATTGAGACGTCGACGCGGTCTGACCGCAGACATTTGGATCCCTCGAGACAGCCTTCCCTCGACGGGAACCTGTTGGGTTTCTTCCTGGCTAACCGTGTTATCTTCCTCTTCTGTTGGTGATGAATTGTGCATTCTCAAACGCTCTCGCTCCCGGATCATGTTGACCAAGACGCGGCTTTCCTCCTGACCTTTGTCTTGTGAGCTAGACTCAGCCGTGTCTATTCCGTCTTGGGCTCCAAAAATCTCCGTTACGGTCGCGGCGGGCGGAAAAACGAGTTCCGTGAGTTCCGTGATACGCTTGACGGACGGGGACCTTGGCGTGAGTCTGTGGCTGCGTGGGGGTATTGGGTCGACCCATATCCTCTCTCTCAGTATCTGTGGCAATCAACTCGCTTCGCACGCGCTTGAAAGGTTTCCCGGATTTTAAACTATTAACCCCCCATGGCCCCCGTTAGCCATTTTCCAAGCTCCTGAAGATTCGCATCCTCGGAATCGGAGTCACTCTCTACAACAGCAAAATCCTCGAGATCACCAGACATAAAACTGGCCCGGCCGAGAGGTGAAACTAATCGCTTCGAACTGCTATTGTTCACGTCCGATTCGGGTTCTTCGATCGCAAAAAACCGGACGATACCCGGTATCGCGCTACCATGACTATCGGAGACGTCGCTGAGATCGTCGATGACAAAATCTGTCGATACGCTGACCCGGGCAGATTCAATGCTGGCCTTTGCTGCTGACGGGCCGGGTTGTCGGTCGCGCCGCTCATCCCGGGTAAGAGAGGGGGCGAGAGCCGTATAGAGATGAAGATGACCACATTTTCCGATTCCAACCCTCTATCGGGCTCGATGCCTCGGATGATGCGCTCGACGAACGCGTCGATAGTCTGTCCAGCTGATAGGTAGATATTAGACGCGATTCAACTGTGGGAGGCGGTAAAAGGCTCCATCGCGATACTTCATCGTCATCTCGATCGTCTGAGCTGTTCCGCGGGGATTGCAATGTCATATTCGGCGATTTAACGCACGCGAAGGAATTAAATTAGGCGCTGCTCGTTGAAGGGAAACAACATAAAGATTGAAAGTCAAGGTCAGCATTTTCCCCGCCCTCAGCCGCAGTACCTATTGTATGTGATTTGCGGGATGTCGCTAATTATTTCGTTGGCCGCCGAAGTCGCGACGGAGGTGGTGCCGGCCCAATCCCGCTCGCCGCTCTCCCACCGGCCCGGGGTGGAATTCCGGAGTTGCAGATGCAGTTGGCTCGTGTCTGAATTCTTAATTCGGTGAGTCAGCTTACCAATTTCCGCATTGTCATCATTTTTTTTTTTTTCATTTCCCTTCATTATGTTCGCCTGGCACATGTCTTATCACGTGGACTGCAGCCCGGTTCTGACGGGACTTTCATTGGCCATAATGCGTGATGTTGCCTGCCTGCCCTTACCACGCTCATGAGCTGAAATCACAAGCTTCTTGCGGCTCCGTTCGGTCATCGCCACAACCAAACCATCATCACTTCGTTCATCCGGATCGTCCCAAACCCCTGGGTATCTATGCGAACATCAAGCCGTCATCACACTCTTCGCAGACAATGAGACTCATCAATACCAGCACAGGCGTTGTTGAAACCTTCCTAGGCAGGAACATACCGCAATACGCAATCCTTTCCCACACCTGGGAAGATGAAGAAGTTTCGTTTGCCGACATCACCCAACCGAGCCGTAATAAGAGCTTGAAAGGCTTCGCCAAAATTGAGGGGACTTGCAAATTGGCGTTGACAGAGGGATTCCAGTACGCTTGGGTCGACACGTGCTGCACCGACAAAACTAGCAGCTCTGAACTGAGCGAGGCCATAAATTACATGTACCGGTGGTATCAACGCTCGGCCATATGCTATGTGTACCTCTCAGACCTTAACAGCGACAGCCTTGCATTTCTACGACGCGGGTTGGAACTACCGAGGTTCAAAAAGCAATCTAGGGCAGCTGCTATCGACCATTACCGGCATCGACTCGGCTGTTTTGCGTCACGAAACATCCCTGTCATCCCTCTCGGTTGCTCAGCGAATGGCTTGGGCTGCGCGCCGAGAAAACGACGCTGGTCGAAGATAGAGCATACTCATTGCTCGGTATATTTAGACTGAACATGCCTCTGCTCTACGGGGAAGAGGGCGGTGCATTCCGAAAGTTGCAAGAGGAGATTATCAAGTCCATCTCGGATAGCAACATTTTTGCTTGGAGGCTCCCAGCCCACACACACTCGACCACCAGAGCACGGGAAAGGCCGCTTTGTTTCGGGCATCATGGCGAAGTCGCCCGACCTCTTTGCAGATTTGTCTGAGCTTTCGCCGTCAGCCAACCCATAGCGTGCCGGAGTTTTCAGTGTCGAGTAGGGGGATCAAGAGGAACTCGATAATCCATCGTCACGACCATTCCGCAGATGCTGGACAGCTCGAATCAAACTGGTTGCGGTACGGGCTCATTTTGCCCCTAGAATGCTGTCTAGCTAGCGGGCCTGCACTGGGAATATTCCTAAAAAAAAATGCGGGCCATTTGAATACGCCCGAGAAAACCGGTGGGCATTGAGTTCAGATGCAGGTAACTGGCTTGGTGATCCAGCAACACGATACACCCTGGCCCAAATCCCGGACACAAACATCGAGGCATGTCCCCGATCCATGCCCATGGGATCGTTCATCGTCAATAGGCGGCAGTACGTCTTACAGTATGAGCCACACAGCGGCGCTGGGGCGGTCGAGATGTGTTCTCTCAGTCGGTGGGATTCCGAAGACCATCTCTTTTCCACATGGGGAAATCCTAGCTGGGACTGGTGCTGCGTAGAAAGGGTGTTATTAGGACATCGGCAATGATTGCCGAGGTCCCTGATGATGATGGACGCTGCGTGCGAGTGTCGCTTCGTTTTTCAGTGAAGGCCGATGGCGCTGTTCAGGCAAATTTTAGCATGTAGAAACAGTTCATGAATTAGTTAAGAGGGCAAAGATTAGGGAGCCTATCAACGAGCAATGGAAGGCCAGCTATCTAGTATGAGGCGCTTGGTGGAGTTTGACGGTTACAGCGCCAGTATTCTGCGCGCTTGAGGTGCTTCTCATCCCGATGGACTGTAGGGGGTTATTTGGAACCCGTGATCAACTATCAAGAATAATGATCAAGATTGATCGTTATCTTGTTTCGGCTTTGAACACTTGGGCCTTGAGCGAATCGGACACCCGTCGCCACCTGCATAGATTCTGTGACAGCGAGCGCGTACTGCTCAATTCCCTAGATACCTCTTTTAGTGTCCCTTGACCTCTCTAGCCCTCAAGCATGGTATTGAACACCTCAGCGGGAGTCCGCTTCGCCGGAGCAGTCTCCAAAACCTCCTTGCTCGTGGTCGAAACCGTGCACTTGCCCTCCCAATACGTCTCAGCAAAGTATTTAAGAGGCGACACCACATCAAGAGACGTCATCGAGTCCCTCGACTCCGGCGCCGCCGCCTTGAGCAAGCCCTCAAGAAATGACAAGTCCTTATACACCACCCGCTCAACCTTGGTGTGGATTCGCTCCTCCACCATCCGCACAATCTCCTGCCCGGTAACATCCACCGGCCCATTCAGCACATACTTCTTCCCCGAATGCACACCTATGTCCTCCGCACTCAACAAGCTCGCGGCAAACACCCCAACATCATACGGGTCAACCACCCCCACCGGCGTTTCCTCCGCCGCCATCAAGCTCAACGTCCCCTGGCTCCCCGTCTTCCGATACCCCTTGACAAACTCGACCGCACTAATCAAATACATGGTCGAAAAAACATTCGCCTGCAACGAAGTCCACCCCAACCCCGCAAACTCCGGCGTCCCTAACATGGCTTCAAGAGCCCAATGCGACCGCGAATAAAACGCCCTGCAGTCCGGCCGGACGTTGGCGGCGGTCGAGGAGATGCGCACGACGTGCTGCACGCCGGCGTTGAGACAGGCGACGTGGAAGGTGGATTCTACAGCGAATTGGTCGGGGAGGGCTTGCGAAGCGACGAAGGCGCGGGTTACGTTGTGGGAGCGGAGCCAGTCAGGAGTGATTTCGGGCCAGGATTTTTCGAGGACGGTGATGCCGGGGAGGGAGGCGAGTTGTTGGGCGGCGGGAGAGTTTAGGGAGCGGGTGAGGGCGAGGATGCGGTGCGTGGAGAGGATGGGGTGCGTGGGGTTGGTGGTGTTGAGGGTGGAGAGGGTTGAGGCGACGGCGAGGCCGGTGTTGCCTGTGGCGCCGGTGATGAGGATGGTTGGCTGGGTCATGGTACCTTAGCTTTTCAGTTTGGGGATTGAAGTTGTGGGCAAAAAAAAATGTTAAAGCACGGAGATGAAGGTATCTCAATTCCTTTTAAATTATTCTCGCTTTGTTCTTCTCCTTTCTACCTTGACGATTGAGTTCCCGAAGGCCGGTGTCAATCCGGCGCGTAATTTCCGCCGTTCACGGACCAAAGATGCGTATTGCCTCGGATACGGGGCTTTTCACTGCGGACATGGGGATTGAGTCTGCCCGATACCATGCATGCAGTGTGAAAATCAGGTGGTCTTTGGGTCGGAGGGATATTAGCCCGAGGGATATCTCTTCGGAGGGACATCTTATCCGGTTCTTGTCTGTTGCTAGTCAAGGGAGGAAAGCATTTTATTTGCAAACAGTGGCTTGAAAGAAGTGGGCTGATGGCAACTTATGCCGTGGGATTGGGATGTTTGGACTGGTAAATCTTCAGTCCACGGGAGCACTCGTCATCCAGTCGATAAGTCACTGTGTTTGTGTTCAATATCCCTATGACCACCTAATCGCAGCTGCTGTCAAAAGCCTTGCAGTTCATCCTGGCGGCTGTACGACTCCCTCCCTGCCCCACTTGTGCCATGGAGACGAGCTACCTTCACCCAGACTCCCGTCCTGCACACCTTCGAGACAGCCATCGCTGCCGTCAACAAGATCAACCCTGCCTTCGAGTCCAAGGTTCTCGTTTGTGGTGGAGCCAGAGTGGCAGAGGCACGAGCCTTCGCCGCCAAGCAGACGCTCGGCAAGCGCTAGGCCTACCAGGGCCACTTCTGCGGCGTGTTTCCGTCGGCGGGCAGCGCATCTACCAAGGCGTCATGTACCTCCTCGGCGTACCAGACTAGCCGGCAATGGCCCCCGTGGGCTGGGGATCTGGTGGTGTAACGACAACACAGTACCATGAACGTTGAGTTCGTATGCCAACATTACGTGGCCGGCGTATTATATTTCGGAGACTTGTATCGACAAGACGGACACCTACACAGCTGGACAGTGTTCCACTATTGACAACTGGAATGTTATTGTTATCGGCGCCGAGTCCAATTGTG
>Ga0247765_1000722_pt1 | contig 22433 bp, 23 predicted proteins | sample UWRJL106311C6_FD_179949 | JGI IMG/M metagenome (GOLD analysis project Ga0247765, IMG submission 179949) | Plant litter microbial communities from Arlington Agricultural Research Station in Wisconsin, United States - UWRJ-L106-311C-6 | ecosystem: Environmental > Terrestrial > Plant litter >... | reverse complement strand
TGCCTGCAGACGGGCGACTGTGTTGGCGACACCGACACGCATGGCGGGTGGTCCACACACAAACACGGCAGTCCGCCTGCCCAAGACTCCTCTGCCATCAGGACCTCCCGTGGCCCATTCTTTGAGCATGTAGCCCAGGTCGGGACGGCCGTACTCGACGCTCCACCCGCCATCAATCTCGTGCGGGATGGGAAACGCAAAGCGCATCAGCGACCGCTGGAACTCGGTTGGCGTTCCGGGGAAGCCAAACTCGAAGCCGGACGGCGGGCCAAAAGTGCTGGTAGGCCGAGGGCGGGGGATCCCTCCCACATCCGTCCGCAAATGCGCGAGCTCGGGTGGTCGCACCGCAGCAGGCGCGCTAGACCCGGCTTGTTCTGATGAGGGCCCGGCCTCGAGTGGCACCTCGTCGTATGGTTGTGGTGGTGATTGGTCCTGATGGATTCTGCCGCTGTCCTCGCTCCGTGCGCTTCCCACGCCGCTGGGTCGGCCCTCTGCTTCGCCGCCTGCCACTCCCAGCAGCTGGCTGTAGCGTTGGCGGCCCGCAGCGGGTGCATAGTTGAAGTGCGGTGCCTTGTCGGGGCGGGGTGCGTGTGGTGTAAAGTGGAATTCGCCACTTTGTCGGCCCTTCTTCTTGGCCTTTCCGTCCCGGTTTTCGTCGCTCCCCGAGGACGCTAGGTTCCGCGAGCCGCCTGACTCGCTGTCGCGACCTTCTAGCCGCCGGAGCGCGTCTTCGGCGAACGAAGCCCGGTTCTTGTGTGATGGTGGTTGGGGCGGGAGAGGCGCGCCCGGAGGAGGCCCCGGAGGAGGTGGTGGTATATTATGGGGCTGTAGGTACTTTTGCTGCGGTAGTGCCGTAATCCGGTCCTCGTTCTCAGCACGCAGCTCGCGCTCGCGCTCGGGATCGCCTTGGGCCTCGGCCATGATGAGGGCGCTGTTGCGCTTGCTGGCGATGCCGGCCACAAAGCCGTCGAGCTTGTCATGGAACAAGTTGCTCAACGGCCGCGGGGCGCGTCCGCCGATGCCGCCTCCGCCGTTGCCGCCGCTGTTGTTAGCGTGGGCGGGCTGGCGGACGGCGGCCGTGACGAAGAACTTGCAGGTAACGCTCTCGGGCGGAGCGGCTTCGCGGCAGATGCGCAACTCCTCCCGGAACCAGTCCATGGCCTCGAGGCGCTTCAAGGCCCAGACAACGACAATCTTCTTGGTGATGGCCTTGCCGTCGCGCATGCGCTTGATCAGGTTCAGAAGCTGCGACATGAGCGACGTGATACCGCTCCCGCCGGCAATGAGGATGCACGTGTCAAAGGCAGCCAGTTCGCGACGCATGCCACCGTAGGGCCCGTCGAGAAATGCGCGGTACGTGTGGAAGGGGCCCTTTTCAATGGCCGTCTCCAGCACCTTGCGGGTGAAACCGCCGTAGGGCCGGAAGACGAGCACGCAGTCGCGGTACTCCTCGCCGTACTCGGACGGGAAGTCCTCGCTGCACAGCGACGAGATGGTGAAGGGATGGTTTTCAAAGAGCGAGATGCCTGGCATGCGGAGATAGACGTACTGGCCCGGCTTCCACCGCATCTGCGTCGGGACGGTTATCTTGATGGTGTTTTCCGACATGATGTTGATGGCCGCCTCGTCGCCGATGCCAAAGGCCAGGCGCCACGGCTTGGACCAGTTCAGCTTGAAGAAGCGCCAGACATTGCAGATGAGCAGGACGCCGACCGAGGTGCCGAGGTAGCCCCACGACCCCAGGAAGTTTTTGGTGTGCCAGAAGAGCACACCGACGTAAATGTATCCGACGGGTGCGTGCAGCTTGACAAACACCTCGTACGCCTTCCGCCGGATGATGGGAAGCGACCCGACGCAGAGCCACCCCAGCGGCACGAGGCAGGCGATACCAGACCCGTAAATGATGCCGCTGCCCGGCGGGAAGAGAACCTCGAACACTTCCATGCCGCCATCCTCCCACACTGGTTGCACATAGAACGGCACCGTGTGCACGAGCGACATGAAGAGACACAGGTACGAAATCCAGCGGTGGAACACGTTGAGTCGCTCCGGCCCGATTCCCGTCATGAGCGTGAGGAGGTTAGCCTTGGTTGCCGTTGCCACGATCCACGGCGTCATGGCTACCGCTACCATGCCGGCTCGGATGGCCACCGGCGGTGACCCGAACCGGATGCTCTGCCAGTACAGCGGCTGCTGCAGGAAGCAGAAAACCGTGACGAAGCAGAGACCGATAAATACCGAGAACAGAACCGCCGCCGATGCAAACGTGAAGCGCCTCTTCTTGTAAGCAATGTCCGGAATCGGCCGGTAAAACACCCATCGGAAGAGGGCGAGCGTGTCGTTGACGAAGCCTACCGACGAAAAGTGCGCCTTCGGCTTGAAGTTCTTCTCCTCGACTGGCTCATCTGGGAAAAAGTGCCGCCTCGATTCCGCGTTGGTTGCGCCCGTCGCCAGCGCTGCTGTCCTATCCCACTCCGGATCCAAGCTGTAAAGGTTCCGGAAGTGCTCCTCCATCTCTTGCTTGTAGATAGCTTGCCGAATCTTGTCCTGCCAGAAATGCCATATCCGTATAAAGATGGTCATGCCTAGGATTGCCAGCGCAAAGTATGTCCACCCCAGGCCGTACTTGCCCGATTGTGCCCAAGGATCTAATGTGAGGGCTTGTACCAGCCCTGGAGGGGCGCCTGTTGTGAGTTGGATATTGATGCGCCTGGCTAACTGGCCTGTTGTTCGGGTTGCCTCCTCGGCGGCTGTCCGCGCCGCTGGCCCAAGGTGTGAGGCCATGTCGAATTCTCGTCGTCGTCGTCTTCGCCTATGGTTTACTGACCGCTAAAAACCGCCGCGGTCGAGGCGGGCGAGGCTTCTTTTGCTCGATAAGGGACGTGTCGTTGCGAGGAATACCAGACCCCTCGATTAGGAATTAGAGAACGTATAGGGGAGGTACCATGGCCGTATGTCGACGGTTGAAAAAACAGAGAATGGGATAAGGATGGGAGGGAGGCGGGGGCCCACAGCGGGTTCGGGGAAGGGGGTTTGGATATAAGGTTGCGGATGGCGGGCGGCGTGGGCAACCCCTGGACGGCGAGGCAAGATGCGATGAGAGAATCGGGATAGACCGCGCTTGTGTCTTTCCAGGAACAGAAAGGTGAGTATGCGCCGTGATGGATTGCTGCGACGTTTCGACTCGACAGGCGCCCAGGTTCGATAGAGGAGCCGCAGAGTCGGGATCGAGATGGCGACGCGAGATTTGCTCGCCTTTTCGGGCTTGGTTTGGGGGGCAAGATCGAGGGGGAGGGTTGACCGTCAGCGGCCAGCCTCAGGCACGTCCACTCAATCAATCAGCGGGACCGAGGGGGTGTGGGAAGGAGGTCTGGGGGAAGGTCTGGGCTGCCGGGAACTCGGATGAAGATGCGGACGGCACACGCCTGGCTCAGCGGTTGCGCGGACTTTAATATTGGCTGGCGACCTTGTTGGAGGAATCCCCGCCGCTGCCAGCCTGCATGTCACACTCGCACATAGACATAAAAAGACCCTGTTCGGTACTCGACAGCCTGCAAACTGCGGGTGCCAGGCCGGGGTCCCCTTGGATAGCGTCAGATTTAGCACCCGTTCCCTTGTGGTAGTGTAGGTGCTGCGTAACTGCGGAGGTGATGTTGATAATTCTTCAGCGTCAAAGAAGAGATAAGGTGTTGTTGATGTCAACAACTATGGTACTCGTCCTCACTCATCGTCCACCGTACCCGGCGAGGGGGGGAAAAAAGCAAGTTAGGGCCGTCGGCACTCGGCGTCGTTTTACACAAACGAGGTGTTTGAGACACACAGGACAGCTAAACTAGCAACGTGCGTGCATGCAGAACATGGCGTTGTGACTGGGAAGGATGGAGGAAAAATCAAGAGAACAGAGTTGGTGGCAGAAGTGATACGAGGAGACACAACTAGCGCTCGTGACAACGCTGGACAGTGTGCTGTGAATTGACCATGCAGTGAGAGAACAACAGTATGCCGTGGAAGCTGGCACTGGACAGCAAGTGTGATGAGATGAGCGGCGACGATGGACATGAGCGGCGGGCGTCAATTGGCGGGTGGGGGTGATCCCCCATGACATTCCCGGCGCGGTTTTTGCCCAGCACGCCCAGCCCGCAAGTCTTGGGATTTGTGCCTTGCACGACCCCCGGTTGGTGATCACTTTCCCCGCCACCAGTGAGATATCGCAATTGCTGAGACCGCCATTGCGACCGTCTTGCGTGCAGAGACGAGGACCCATTGCGTGACGAGACCCACCGGCGCAAGCTCCTTTGGGAGAAGGCCATGTCCCAATAAGAGAGAAAACATCATGCGAACGCTCCCAGGTCGAGATGGTGCAGCAGACGTTTGGGGGCTGCCCACTGTGCCCAGCCATCAACCGAACAAATGGCCTTGAAGAAATGCAGTGATGATCTCGAGCGCGCAGCGAATGGCAATCCAGGAAACGCCCTCCACGGACCCCTTTGCGGGAAAGGTGGGCGACCAGGGGGAGGGCGGCAAGTCTTTGGCTGTGATTGGCCACAGGCATACCCCGTCCATCCAACCGTGCCCTCAGACCCGACCACTCCCGCTGCTGTCACGGCGTCCAGACATGCGGGGCAGCACCTCGAGGACAGTGATACAGCTCCGCAGTGCCCTCAGCCGAGTCCCCGTCAGGAGCTGCAGAGTTCTCCTGGGACCAGTGACTATTGTAGAAGGGACGCATAGTGCATAGCATTCTGTGGCTCCGGTGACCGGCCTTCTTTTCGCTGCGGGTCCTGGCATGCCCATCGACGTCTTGTCTTGTCGGCTCTCAACCAGGTCTCGCTACCGGCACCCGCTCCGTGCATAATGATATTCATTGATGATTTGCAATAACCCAAGACCAGCCCCAATGCCAATGCCAATGCCCAGTAACACCATTCCTGGATGCCATTAAATAACTTTCGGAGACTTTCTTCATCTTATCGAGGCCGACAGTCTGGTTGGGCCGCCCTTCTCTAACCGCCTGCCTTATTAGGTTGATTTGCTCTGTTTTCCACAGTTTTCTTTACCGTGACGCTGTGAAGCGCCCAGATAGCGCCAGTGGTCTGCCATCAGCTCACCTCTCTCCCAATATCAGGCAAATCGTAGGGCCAACAGGAGATTTTCAACATCTGCGAATCGTACCTTATACTTCGAAAGTGTGAGCCTCAATGGAGACTTTGACAGAGTCAGACGGGACGTCCCGTGTAACTCAGGGCGGACGGACGGATAGGGAGTGTGAGATGCCCTGTGCCGCAGCGAAGCTCAACCGCTATCATCCGCCGACCACCACGATGCCAGCACACACGTGTATTTCTAAAAATTCCGGCTGAAGGATTCCCAACCAAGCGGATCGAACGTTGAGCGACCGATCTTCTTTATCCATTGCCGCACGCACGCAGTCCTCGTCGACGATTTATTTAACCCTTCATTTCAAATGCCAAACCGCTGATATCGGCACTCAGGGGGCGACCTTGTGCCAGTTCTGCCACCACCATGCCTGTACCAAGACACATACTGATACCCCACGGTCCATGCCCAGTCACCAAGTATACGCCGCCATCTGCCCCAGGCCTGGTCGCTATGCCGACGCCCAGATGGATGTCTGGAATCCTCTGAATGATCGGGAACCCCCACGGTGTTACGGGTCGAAAGCACAGGCCTTCCCGGATGACTTCCAGATCATCAACCGTGCCGCTTTCGTCATTTGTGCCGAGAAGCCTCTTTGCAGTCTCATTGAGCTTCGCCATTGCCTCGCTGTGCACAGGTGTCTTCCCAGAAAGCTGTGGCAGGGGGATGGATGTCGAGTTCAAGCCGGCCATGTAAATATGCCCCCCAAGTCGTGCGTAAATCTCCGGCGAGAAGCCTGCGCCGTGCGTAGTGTAGACGGCGTGGCACTTGTCATTGGGCCCCCCTTTCCATCGTGGTGACTTGAGCACAATAGAATGTCCGGCAAGGCTGGCCACCGGAATCTCCAGCTTGGAGTGGTGAAAAAGGTCTTGAAATGCCCTCGCGGACCATGCTCCGGCTGCAATGATAATCCGGGTGCATGGCAGATCCGTCTCGGTCAGTGACTGGCCGTCGGCGATGCGTACGCTCCCCAGCTCGCCCCTCAGATCAGTACTGACAGATACAGCTGATGCGGGATGGTGAAGCCGCACTCCGCGCTTCAGACATTCGTCTAACAAAAACCTGCAAAGCAGGAGTGGATCTAGTTGTGCCGTTGTGCCTTCTGCACTAATCATCTCGATGTGATCTCCAGAAGTCCTTCGCAACCACGCCGGACCTCGCCCTGTCTGCTGGCCCTCGCCGGGGGCCTCGTCTGGTGCTGCCTGTGCCCTACTAGTACCGTGTCGAAGCCAGTCATCGCCTCTTTTCTGCTCAGTGCCGACATTGCCCTGACTGTGGCTCACGGACGTGGTGGGCGAGTAAAGCCACTTCTCCCTGCCCCCGTGCTTCGCGGCCAACTGTTTGTGTAACGCAAAGCTGAGCTCACCTAATGGGACCAGCTGCGATGCAAACCAATCCTTCGCAAGAAACCCGCCGGCGTACCCCGAGGCAGACGAGAATAGCTCCGGCGCTGGATCAACTAGATGAATCGTGGATGGTGGCTGGTGCTCAGAGAGATAGTACGCAGTTGAGAGACCGACAATGCCGGAACCGAGAATGACGGTGGAAGACATCTTCGAGGTTCGAGACTGGAAATTGTTTGAATTTTCTGATACTACCGAGGAAGTTGACCTCGAGTGCGGGGTTGAACCACTGATATCCTATATGGTATCTGGTCGAGCCAGTTAAACATCTCGACTGCAAGCCAGGCGTAGGAGGCGTTGATCGGCCACTTCAAGTGTCCTCGTCTGACGCAAGGCTTGCTTCCCCACAGCGGGGCCAGCTTCGCCAAATTTCGAAACTTTCTCCATCAATAAATTCGAACTCCACCGAAAATTGCCCAAGCAAATAACCATGAACGGGCGGTTCGAAGGCGATTACTATCGTCAAATGGCCGTCAGAATTGTCCTTGTCACCGGCGCTAGCCGCGGCATTGGCCTTGCAGTCGCAAACCATCTGCTCAGATGTAGGGACCAACACAAGGTGTTTCTCGTTGCTCGCACGGCCGGTCCGCTACGGAAGCTCAAGGACGAATTCCCGGATCGGTGCGAGTTTCTCGCCGGTGACTTGACCACTGACGAGGTACGCGCCGATGTCATTTCTATAGTCAAGCATATTGGCCAGCTTGGGGCTAACAACGAGCAGGTTCCCGAACAGGCTGTCCAACAGGCGATGCAAAAATTTGGCCAGCTCGATGCAGTCATCATTAGCCATGGCATCCTCCTCCCAATGGAGCGTCTCGAAAACGCAGAGTCAGAGGGCTGGAAAGCCCTGTTTGATGCAAACTTCTTCAGCGTGATTGCCATGGTGAGAGAGCTGGCCACTCAGGTGAAAACGCGAGCGCACTAACTCGAGGCAGTTTAAAGCCTCGATCCAACACCTACGGGTTCGAAATGGCAAGTTCATTGCAGTGTCCTCGGGTGCTGCGAGTCACGCCTACACTGCGTGGGGGGCTTACTCATGCTCCAAAGCCGCTCTCAATGCGCTTGTAAGACAGATCTCGGTTGAGGAGCCAGTCGTGGTGGCCGTAGCAATCGCCCCTGGTCGCGTCGACACTCAGATGCAGCGAGAGATCCGTGAAGAAGGTCGTCCGGGGCATCGTATGACCGCAGAGGATCATGCCCGTTTCCAAGCAGACTACGACGAGGGCAGGCTGGTTAAGCCTGAAGAGCCCGCCTATGTCCTTGCGAAGCTAGCTGCTGGGGCTACCAGAGAAATTTCGGGAGGGTTCTTCAAGTATGTTCCCCGAGTTGATAGAGCGCTCATACTGACCGACTGTAGATGGAATGCGCCGGAGCTTGCCGCATATCAGGATGACGGTTATGGGTTCGATATACCTGTTGCTAATCGACAAGTTAGCTATCAATGATGACCGAGTTGAAACAAGTCGAGAAGTGAAAAGGGCAAGTCAGTCGAAAGATGAAAAGGCTTTACAGGTATCCACATGGTAAATTCAGCATTAGCATGGAATATAAAGAGTTACATCATGTGCCAAAGTCGTAGCGTTGCAGTCAAATTTCCTACCTTGGGGATGAGAGAGCAAAGAAGCCCGGTGTCTCGACCCGATGGACTCGGGGCGACAATGTAATACCTGGCCAAGCAAGGAGCTGGGAGCTCACATCTGGATGCCAGGTTCCAGAAAGGACGTTCGGCTTGAGCAGTCGGCCTTTGTGTACATTGTGCTTATGGCAGTAAAACCGATCGTCGATTCGGCGCTGTGATTTCTGTGGAACTGTTAGCGTCCGCGCGGAAATTTGGCTGAAACTTCTGAGTGTACGACCAGTAACGATCAGTGATGTCGTTTGGCTTGACGGTGTCATTCACCACAGGAAATGTCTGATTGGGGCGACACGATGTATTCATCATTTCGGGGGGCCAAGGGTGTGAGAAGAGAAGGGCAGCGGCTTACCAGCTCAGCCATCAGTCGAGGAAACGGAGCTCGCGGTGCGCGGTGAGCGCGTTCGACCTGCAAGCCAGGATGATGTCATGGTCGAATGTGAAAAGAGAGGAAATGGAAAGAGAAGGGAGGAAAGCTCTTCGCGGCAGATGTTTTATAGCAAGGGTAGGGGGTTTTGGTTGCTCGGTGTCGGAACAACCATGCCAAAGAAAAAAAAAAAAAAAAATCATTCGAATCTTGCTTGGGATTGGATAATTCTGGATTGGTGGGGTCTTAGAAATTCTCCGCTTCAGATTCCCCCACTTCTTAGTGGCTGGGGTCTGAGTGCGCCACAATCTCAGCAACCCGGGTGAGGAGACGTCGGCGGCTTCAGCCTCTCGACGCGGCCATTCACCCGCTGACAAGGGTGAGTATAAAGAAGCAGCATCCTCACACACCCATGTAGAAATGAGAGCTCCCGGCTCCTGGCTCACAATGCCAATACAATCCCTCCACGCCGGCAACCGAATCTGCAGATACAGCCGACCTCGATTTTAGCTGGTAGCGGACGCACAGGAGTTAGTGATTTTCATTTTGACCAAGAACGCGAATTCGCGGTTCATCTCTCATCACCCCCTCCCGGCGCCCTCACTCACTCAAAAACACCATGTCCGACCATGAGTTTGGAGGTTAGTCACTGCCCACCTTGTTTGCATTGCGTGTCTTGCATTTTTCAGGATAGACATGCAATGATCTGGGGCCTTTAGGCTTCCATTGGTGTTCCTGGACTGTGGTTTCCTGTGATTCGCCTGGATCCGAGTGGATCGTGAAATGGAAAGCACGCGAACATGTATGAGCCATCAAACCTGACCAGCGCCGTTGCCGCCGCTGCCGTATTGCTGCAGCCGACTGCCACGATGCAGCCACAGCTGTTCCAGACAAAGACCTGCGCTTGAGGCCGGAGATGATCGCATCCTCGCCTGCAGGTCGAACAAGGCCTTTCTCATCTTGCCTGGATTTGAAGCCTCCCCCGCTTCATCATGCCTCGTACCCCACGTAACATTATATTCTGGAGGAATTTTGATGACCCCTTTTCAAGTACACGAGGCCACCACAGCATCAGGGGCTGAACCTGTTTTGAGGTTACCCGGGTTTTGCTAACACTTGCTTCCTACAGGCGATGATCTCTCCCTACCAAAGGGTATGTCTGACTCCTGGCATGTACCTGGATATGGCACCAGCTAATGCATCAGCAGCCACCGTTCAAAAGATAGTCAGCGAGATTCTTCCTCCGTCGGCTGGAGTAGCTTTCTCCAAGGAGGCTCGGGATTTGCTCATAGAATGCTGTGTCGAGTTTATCACACTCGTCTCCTCAGAGGCAAACGAAATCTCGGAAAAGGAAGCCAAGAAGACCATCGCCTGTGACCACATTACCAAAGCCCTCGAGCAGCTTGGCTTCTCCGAGTATGTTCCTGCTGTCTTAGAAGCAGCGGCGGAGCACAAAGAAGTCCAGAAGGTAAGCAGTCTACGTGGTGCCTGGGTTTCAACAAGACCGCTCATTTCGATCTAGGGCCGAGAGAAAAAAGCGAACAAGTTTGAGCAGAGCGGTATGACTTTGGAGGAGCTCGAGCGTTTACAAGCAGAGCAATTTGCGGCTGCAGCCGCTCGCCACACATAGACACCTTGAATCAGTGCACATACCTGTACTTGGAACCGCGAAGGGAGGCGGTTATTCTCCAGGCGTTGCGAGAGGCGGAGGATTTCTGCATTTTTCTTTTGGGCGTTGCGGTGCGTTGGCAGAGTTTTGCTGAACCGGATTTCAGGTTGATTGTAGATGGGCTGACATCCGACTTGTGGCAATTAAGTTCCACCTTGCCCAGCAGGAATACTATACACCCAGATAAACGGGTGATTCATCAGCATGACTGATGATCGGAATGGCATGGTGGTCCATGTGTTGTGGGTGTTGAGTGAAGGAGTGGTCGTTCGAGGCAGGAATAATACAAGTTCTATAATGGACTGTCACAGCCTCCTAAGCCAGCCGCACCTATTTACAAATCCTCCTGCCGTGTCCACTGATGCCAGCGCTGTATATCTGGAAAAGTCTAGTAACCGTCCTTGCCCCACTTGTTGTACTTTTCATGCAGAGACTGGAGGTTTGTTAGCTGACCATTCCCGTGGCCACGGTGTAGTTTGGGCAATGGGGATCGTACCTTGGGGAGGCTGACGTCAGGAACAACGACAACATTGACGGCGCTGGGCGCATCCTTAGGCGCAGCACTGGCATCACCACCCGGGTGGTACTGATACTTTCCCTCGCCAGAGGCAGTTTCCCAAGGCATGCTGCCCTTAGCGATGGCAACAGGGCTCTCGGACGTCGACTTTGTAGGGGTGCGGCCTAGTTACAAACAAGACAGTTAGCATGAAATGAACTACAGCTGAAAGAAAGCGGATAGAAACTTGCCGAAGTAGAAACCGGCACCCGCCAACGCGCAAACCATGACACCGCCCAGGATCTGTACCCGTCACATTCATCAGCTATTCATCCCGGCCGTCGCGGGGTCTTGTATGTGGCCCGTAAAGGCTCGGCCCGTCCACCAAGCGCGGGTTCGTGGGGCCGGTGGTGGGTTTGGGTATGACGCACCGCGATCTCGGGGTTCTTCTTGGTCTCGGACTTCAGGGCTTCCTCGCCAGTGGCCAGCCGGCGGGCCGTGGTGGTGAAAGCTCGACGAGCGACGAGAGATGCCATTGTTATTTCTTGCAGGGTCGGGCGATTCGGGAGACCAATCGCGGGTTCGAGGGGCAGAGCTTGTTCGGTCAGTGTTGTGTTGGCACAGCTTCTCGTATGATTTCGTCAACGCTGGAGCTCTGGGCTTGGCAAGCTTACCTAAGGCAGGCTTCCGCATTGGCCAATCAAACACCCAAGGTTGAGCAGCTGGGACCAGCTGCGTGAAGGCCCCGCGAACCCAATGGGGGGCCAACCCACTCTGGCATCATCGTCATTTTTGGGACTTGTCATGCCCCGGGAGGGTACCTGCAGGTGCATGTATCGCAGCGATGATTCCGTGGCAGCGCTGATCCTGCCATTGTCTACAGTGTTACAAACAGGTCATTGTGATGCTTGTCTGAGAATTCTGCATGGGAAGAGAAAATGCAGCAGACAGGGTCGTTCAATAACGTCACTGTTGAAGCAATAACCAAGTCCACTGATACTGACCCCCCATTGCAGTTGACATCGTCCGGCACTTGGCTGTTCAGGGGCTACACCTGAGGCAGCAAAAACCGCCCAGCCTGGTCAAGCGACGGTGCAATGCAGCCTGCGGGAACGAAATGAATGCGCTGCAAGGGTGACACGGCCCATTTAGAACAGGAGCCGATTTCCAACCGGCGCAAACTCAAAGGGGGCAGACAAGAAAAAGAAAGTATCCCAACCGCCTTGATTCAGTTCAAGACATTGGAGGTGCACACCGTCTCTCTTCCAGCCGCTCCTTTGGCCTCATTCTCTCCCTCCTTCAATTCTAAACCTCACTCTCTCTTCAGCGCCCGTGGGAGGCCCCCAACGTCCCAGCCCCTACTTCACGGGTTCCTGTGGAGGTGTACCGTCACCTTGTGCAGCTGTGCGACGCGCCCGGACCCTCGATCAGCCGCCACGACACCACAACCCGAGACGGGCATTCTTCTTCTCTGCCTTCCGCTCCGAGTGCTTTTCCGCCACCGTGCCTCTGCCGAGTTCCGTCGCTCCCTTATTTGTGCAATAAAGCCATGCCACAGTGTGAGCAGGGCACAACGATTTGAGAGCCGTGATCCCCCACCGAGACAGACGACGAGATAGAGTGGCAATATGGCGTCCCCTGAGGGAGCGCCGCGAGCCGCCTCTCCTTCCGGCCCCGACGATGGCTTCCCGCAATTTCCCCTTTCCGAAATGCCAGCAGGTCCTCCGAGTATCATATCGTCGCGAATGACCGATATTGCGACTGACGACGGGGGCGACTCGGAAGCACAGAGAGGGACAGCTGGGAGTCGGAGGAGCGGGTTCTACCACTCAGATGCCCACTCTCGACCCGGCACCGCGAGGACGGGAATGTCTTCCCGAGGACCTCCGCAGACTCTTAGGCGGGGTCTGTCCGGCAAGCGCGTGAGTGGTACCGGGAGCGTTACGAGTTCGGCCATGGGACAACGGCCGCCGAGCGCCGCAAGCAGGAGTCATGTTCCGTCACTCACGTCCCATGCCTTTTTCCGGCCCATGAGTTCTCAACGGCTTCAGGCCCAGCGAGGCGCTGTCCGGCCGCCGACGATGAGTCGGCCACAGGTTTCGTCAACACAAGCAACGACGAGGGAGGACATTGACGCCGCGGTTCGCCAGAGTGTAATTTCAAATCCTGGCTTGGATATTGGCGCACAAATTACCAATGAAGGGGATGTGCGACCACCACCATCTAGAGGCACTGAGTGGACAGAACAAGAGACCCTCGACCGCATAACGGCCAATACTAGCCCTACTCACGGCCACAATGCGTCGGCGAGTATAACCGATAGCGTGCGACCGCTACAGAGGAAGCCACTAGAGGCAAGGAACTTGACAGTGACGGTAGACAAAGGATACAAGCCGGGGAATCTGCCCACCCCTGTCCGAACCCCCCGCTCTTTTCGGTCGAGTTTCTTGATGCCAGCAGGCCAGGCTGGGTCAAACCGCGAGATTCAAGGTGGTGAGAAGCTTGAATCTGTCGCCTCGTCTCCTCAACTCCCCCCCGACAGCAGCAAGGCCCCGGCCGCCAAAAAGGACAAAGTCAAGGCCAAGCAAGGCTACAATTACCAGTATTTTGAAGGGAACACTGCCTTTTGTCTGGGCGGGCGGCTGCAAAACGCAAAGCAGCGGCCGGTCAACATAGCTACGGGCTCTTTTGTTGTCATTCCGGCTATTCTATTCTTCATTTTCTCAGCGCCATGGATCTGGCACCACATATCCCCAGCGATACCTATAACCTTTGCCTACCTATTTTACATTTGCATGTCTTCCTTTATCCACGCATCTAGCTCCGACCCAGGGGTGAGTAACTCCACCGGCAATGATCCCTTTAGAAGAAATATAACTAACGCAGGGTAAGATCCTCCCTCGAAACTTGCATCGCTTCCCGCCAGTCGATGAGAATGAAGATCCTCTGAGACTAGGGCCTCCGACTACTGACTGGACCCTGGTTCGATCGTCCGAGAAGTCGACAGCTGCCATGGAAGTACCTACCAAGTACTGTAAAACCTGCAACATCTGGCGGCCCCCTCGAGCGCACCATTGCCGGCAATGCGATAACTGCGTCGAGACGCAGGACCACCATTGCGTGTGGCTGAACAACTGTGTCGGACGGCGCAACTATCGCTACTTTTTCACCTTCATCTCGTCGGCAAGCTTTCTGTCCATGTACCTGCTGGGTGCTTCGCTGGGGCAAATTCTGGCATATTCAAGTAATGAGGGCATCTCTTTTGGCGAAGCCGTCAGCCAGCTCCGGGTTCCGTTTGCCATGGTCATCTACGGTTTCTTCGGGTTTCTTTACCCAGCCTCGCTGATGGGGTACCACATCTTCCTGATGGCTAGGGCTGAGACCACGCGTGAGTATCTCAACTCTCACAAGTTTCTCAAGAAGGAGCGGTATCGTGCCTTTACTCAGGGCAGCTGGTTCAAGAACTGGTTCGTCGTGCTCTGCCGTCCGCGCCCGCCAACCTACTACGGATTCAAGGGCGGTTACTCGGAAGGAGACCAGCGGTTTGGCCCCGTGAAGAAAACACAACACCAGGCTCAAGTCGACTCGAAGGAAGGCATGGAGATGCAAGATGTGAAGGCTGCGAATCCTCAAGAACCCGGGTTTCTTGGACCAGCAGCGCTTAGAAGCCAACCTGAAGGGCCTCAACAGGTATAATTTTTTTTCCCCTTTCGCGGAGGATTCCTTGATGTGTATATGCGTAGATTTTCTTTTCTCTTTCTTGATACTGATTCCCTATGGTTGGGGTATGCCCCTCCCTCCATTTATACGCCGGTTAGAGGTTTATCTGCCCTATCCCTGCATGAATATTTCTTTGTTTCAATTCGCAATGAACTCGGGGGCGGACGCCGTGAATAACAACCAGGTAGCCAGGAAGGCTTTTCGCTTACACTTTGGCAATCGGAGCCAGTCATATATAGGTTGCTAGATGGTTGATGGGGTGAGCCCCTTTGCCTCTGGTCTTTCTTTGTGTACGTAATGTTTGGATTAAAGCTATACCCTTGGAAGGAAAGGGGGAGGAGGTTTGTGTAGGAGTAGAAATAGAGATAGTTGGGATTTTGAATGTCGCGGGACCGTCCATTTCTGCCGTTTGTAAAAAGTGACCGCGACATGGTATGTCCTTTGGCGGGATTAGCCTCGACTTCTGAGAACCGACCCTCACAAGCGGGGTTCGAATGAGGGGCGGCAAAGGACATGATTTCTCTTCAAGGTACAAACACTAACATTTTTCTCCTTCCCTCCTAACCACCCGTATTTTCCGGACGGCCAAGTCACCTACCTCTGTCCTACCCCTGGACAAACAGAAAGAAACAGGGAATAAACAGGGAAGAAATCGACTTGGTAAAAAAAAAAGAGGGCAGGCCATCCCAGCCTACACTACCATCCCAACCTACCTAGGTACACTACCATCCCAACTTACACTACCATCTCAACCTACACTCCATCTCAGCCTACACTGCCATCCCAACCTACACTACTACTACCTAGAGGTACCTACCTACGGTACGTTACCTAGGGAGGCAGCACAGATGGGATACTACAACGACCCCCGGGAGTTCCCGCAACCCACACGGTTATTCTCGGTCAAAAAAGCCACGATACTTGATGGTCTCTCCCGCCCAGATTCACAATACACGGATGCGTCACCCAAAGGCTCCGTCGATGAGGGAATCCGCGATCTTATTGATCAGATTAACGCCCAGGAGGGACTCGTCACTACGAGCAGTTGTGCAGGGCGCGTGAGCGTTTACTTAGAGGGAAAGAAGTCAAAGTTGGTACTGGAACAGGCACAAGCACAAGCAGGTGCACAGATCGAGGGTCTGGAGGACGATAATAATAATAATGATGATGCTGCTGCTGCAGCGGCTGGTGACGATGCCACTCAAGCTGCAACAAGGGGAAGACGGAGAGGGAAAGGGAGAGTCACGGCTTCAACAGCGGGAGGCAAGGGCGGCGGGGAGTGGCTTTATGTCTCGCATGATCCCATCGAGTATCCGCATCCTCATCCAGGTGGTGGTGGCTATGAAGAGTGGTTCGGCTTGTTAGGAGGAGCAGGAGCAGGAGCAACAACAGCGGAACAGAAACAAGGAGAGCTAGGCTCTGAACATGAACTTGATGATGGATCAAGGCTGATCCACTTCAAGTTTGAGCCCATGGTAAGTCCTTTCTGTCTTCGTTCTCGTTGAAAATCATACACGGCTCAGGCTGACCAGACCGCCCACATGAGCAGATCCTTCATATTCTCACCAACTCGCCACTACACGCACAGCTCGTGATCCAAGCCGGCATGGAAGCTGGTTTTCGCGAAACCGGAGCCGTTAGTCTCATAAACAGCAGGCAGGATGACAACAACGACAACGGCAAGAAGAATGCGACGGCGACGCCCATGGTGGCAGTCCGGTCCATGGGACTATGTTTTGAATCTCTGATCGGATCCCAAGACGAGCAGGGCAGACGAACATGCCTTGTTACCCATAACTATCTAGCGACGCTGGTGCGGATTGCAAACGAGAGGTTTGCCGAAAACTCCAAAAGGATAGCCAGGTTCCAGGCTGCGTTAAAGTCGGCGTTTACCCCCAAACCCCGGGGGTATTATTGGGAGGACCCCGACGACAGGAGGGAGAGGAAACGACAAGAGGGCCTGGAGTTGAGAAAAAACCTAATGGAGCAATCTCGGAAACAATCCAAACAAACACAAGTCGACGAGACAGAAGACCTAGACTTGGACCTAGACCTAGACCCCGTCTTAGATATAGGAGGATTGATGCTTCAAGAACCGGATGGTTTGTAGGTTACCTAGGTAGCCAAGGTACGGCAGTTAGTAATTGAAGCCAAAATAAAATAAATAAAATAAAACACAACAACAATGTCAAAGGTAAAAAGCTCATATTTGTTTTGTCGTGCTAGTGTTCTGGTGCCTGGTGCCATATCAATGAGGTGGGCACACCTCAGTTTACATGTGTATATCCATGTTTTGTTTTGTCTGGAAGCTCTTCCTAGGTACCTAGCTTAACCTAGCTTAACCTGCCTTGCCCCGGCCGCCTTTGCTTTAATCTGCCTAACCCACCCTATGGTACACGAATTAACGACGCCGAGATAGAAATAACGCCATGTACAACTACAGCATGCCGAGCCACCATCCAGCAACTTATAAGGTCCGCACCTAGGTACCTTAGCTAGGTACCTACCTTACCAAGCCTTGACAACCGCACCACACAGACGGCAAGAGTTCGATACAAAGTAACCTAGGTATCAACGAACAACCTTGTCAACCCACCCTTGCTCCAGCCTCCTCACCTCCTCTTTGAACGCCTCCACTTCCTTCCAGCAGTCCAACGGCCGCCGATCATTCTCCCTCAGACAGCTGATAACCTGGCTCCTCGCCACCTCTAGACTCTCTGGCAAGTCACGCACCTTTTTGCGTTCCGCCAGCTTGGCACGCAAAGCCTCCACCTCTTTGGACACTGTGTGGCGGGTAAACGCTGCTGCTGCAGCATGAGGACTAGACGAAGATGATGACTCGGCGCCGTTATTGTCGTCGGAGAGTTTCTGGGTAGCTTCACGGAGAGATTCAGCCTCTTGGGCTCGGATGCGCTTCAGTTCGGCGGCGACGCGAGCTTGGATTTCGAGTTCGAGAGCTTGTTGGCGGGAGGTATCGGTCTAGTTCAATTGTTCTTTGTGTGAGCCAGGACACGGGAAATTTAAGTACAAAAAGAAACAAAACTCACCTCGTTACTGGATTGCAGCGCCGAAGCCAGGTCGTGCGAAACACTGGTCGGTGAGGAACTGTGTAGGTAGCAACTTTTGTCAGTGTATGTTGATCATTTTTAAAACGTGCCAATGCAACGCACATTGTCCACACCTGGGAACCCGAGCCCGAGCCTGGCGATAGTTTAGAGGAGCTCGAACCCATGGTGAGAAAGGACTTCAATTGGAAGCTCTGCAAGATTCGTTTTCTCTATGAAGGGACGGGAGGGGGGAGCGCAGGTAGGTGCTATCAGTTTCGTTCAACCTGACGTTGAATTCCCGCGCCTGTAAAATTCCGGCAGGGATCACAAAGTGGGCCGTGCCAAGATTCATCACAGCGCGTCACTGGAGAGTGACGGGAGCTCCAAGCTTTGTGCAAGCCAAGCTTCAAGCCAGCTCCAGCCAACAACCACTCTGTCCAGGGGCACCTCAGAGGCTTGGGTGTGCATCGCCGCATCCCTGGGTTTGCATCATCCTTACGCCAAATACAACCACCATTTGATTGTTGAGAAATCAAACATCCCGTCACTGCTTCCTACAATGCAAAAATGCATCGCAATGTCTATGGCATTTATATATGAGCACGTCTATTCGTACTGTAGCGAGCGCCCCCCCCTGTACTGTAGAAAGGGGGTTGGGGGAGAAAGGGCGGGACGTTGGCTTTTACTCTAAAGATGCCGATTACCGTGGCTATTACAAACTGTAATGCCCGTTAGGTTCCAATTGTAAAACGCCGTATATGGGTAAGCCCAAGGCATTCGAACTGGGGGTTCAACGCCTTGAAGATAGTAAACGATTGATTGTAAAGGGTGGTCAGATGGTTTGCTCTTACTTATATAAGGCGTTGTATAATTAAAATCTATCATATAATACAGTTGCGATGGCGATGGCGATAGGGCATCTTTGGTGCAAATACCAGCGTCACACCCTCTCTCTCCCTCCTTTTTACAGTATAGGGGGGCGCTCGCCACAGTACGAAGAGACATGCTCTTATATATATTTCATAGGGTACATAGTACTACATACATTTCAGGGTATCACATAGCAACACCTTCGGAGAGCTCCAGCTCTCTAACCTCAGCCATAACATGCCCTGCTGCCTTGAGCAGTCTTGCATCATCCCAATACTGGCCGATGAGCTGCAGTCCAACAAACCCTGCCTGTCCTTTTTCAGTCGGCACAGCTACCGGTATGCTGATTGCCGGTAGTCCCGCCAGACTCGCCGGAACGGTAAACACATCATTTGTGTAAGCATCCACCACATCCCCCTTTTCCACGTCCTCCAACTTTGGCGCTCGGGTTGGCGCCGTCGGACACAGTAGGAAATCCACCTGGGCGGGCCCCCGCTTGTCATCCAAGGGTACCTGTTCGGCCATGTCGCTGAGGTCGAAGGGCGCTTGTTCGTCGACAAGCGGATTCTCTAGCCTCAAGACGCGATCAAAGTCCCGCCTTACAAGGCGACGGACAGCTTGCGCCTTGAGGAAGTAGTTGTCCATGGCTTCGGAGCTGAGCGTGTATGACCCGAGCAAGATGCGCCGTTTAACCTCCTTGCCAAACCCGGCCGACCTGCTCGCCGCGTACAAAACACCACCGCCCGCAGCGTCGCCCTGCGTCTCAGCTACGGCCGCCCGTTGGCCGTAGCGCACTCCGTCAAACTTGGCCAGGTTGGACGATGCCTCTGCCGGTGCAATGATATAGTATGCCGAGAGGGCGTGCCTTGTCGTGGGCAGCGAAACCGGCACTACCCTCGCTCCCAGCGAGTGTAATCGCTTCGCAGCCGCGAGCCACGTCTTTCGCACCACCCCTTCCAGCTCCGCAATGTTGTACTCAACCGGCCACCCAAATACCATCCCTCGCAATGGCCCTTCTCGATCCAATGCATCTGTCCCACCATACCCCTCTCTAGCAGCCGTGAGTCTCTGCCTCGTACGCCTCCCTATGCTCGTCGGGTCCTTAGGATCATCCTCCCTCCAAAGACCACCTTTCCCCGTCACCAAATCCGCGATCCTCGCTGTGCTCCTTGCCAGAAACCCCACGGTATCTAGACTGTTCGCATAAGGAACGACGCCGTACCGACTGATCATGCCATATGACGGCTTATAGCCCACTACACCTGTATAAGCTGCCGGCAACCTGACCGATCCTCCGGTGTCGGTCCCCAGCGCTAGGTCCACCTCCCCGGTCTGAACTGCCACGGCACTCCCGCCGGAACTCCCGCCAGCTGAGTAGTGTACCCTGCTGCTGCTACCAAATGCGCCTTCCATTGTTTGCGCAACTGGCCCAAAGTACGAATGCACCGAGTGGCTGCCCATACCAAACTCATCGAGGTTTGTCTTGGCCGTGACGATGGCCCCGCGCGCGCGGAGCTGGGAGACCACAGTAGCTTCGATGGGAGCTCGATAGTTGGATAGGAAGCGGGAGGCGCATGTTGTTGTTGTTGCCGTGGCGAGGGCTTCGCTGGTGGAGGTGGGGGAGGAGGTTGTGGTCGTGGTCGAGATGTTGTCTTTTACCGCCAAGGCGAAGGTTTTCCTATTTGGCGGGACATGATCGTTGTCGCCCGGAGGGGGAGGGAGAACGGGGTCGGCTAGATATCCCTAATTGTTAGGTCCGGCCTTGATTTCCCTCAATTGACTTCCTAAACCCTTATTTTTTTTCTCTTTACCCCATTCCTCTCTTTTTTTTTTTCCCCTGGGAGGAATGGGGAGGGGGAGGGGTGGGAGAGATGGCGTACTCTGGGAGATATAATGGTTTATCATGCGACGCTGCGCTGATACCACATTTTGCCCGGCTGGCCGTAGCCGTGGCGGTCTCAATCTGGGTCTCGCAGACATCAATTCCCCGAAGCTGAGCTTGCGGTATGAGTTCCACGCGAATTGGGGCTGAAAGTAGTTGGATTGATGCCGGATGAAGCTTTACGATGCGATGATGTGCTCGGTACCTATAAAACTAAAGTGGATGAGGGTTAGGGTCTACGCCTGTGTATTCACGAACCTGGATGAGCAAGTCCCAGCAAGGGGGGCATTATACGAGCACCTTGAATTGGGGCATATGTACACATAAACATTGTGTGGTCGATTACTTGTGTACGGATATCTCAAAAAATAAATACAACGCCACCGCTCTATGGTATCAACCTGTATACAACAGAACCCATCAATCCATGTCCAACTTGACCGAGTCCCTTCAAGTCACCCGTAGTTATTGATCACTTCTGCAAATGCCACTCAAACACAGCATTGAACGCCTCCTTGGCCGCGGCACCCTCAAGTACATCTCCGTGACAGGGGATTAGGTAGTTGAAATCCCAGCCCGAAATGCGCTTCACGCTCTCGTTGAAGCTGGCCCGGTTCTCTCGGCTGATAACATGCCACATCAACCTCTGCTGACCCTTGCCGACAGACTGCGCGCCCATGAATGTCTTGGCCAAGAATCCCACCTTGGGCTTGTCCGCATCAGGCACGCGTGAGTACTGCTCCGTCGCGGGCAGGTTGAATAAGAAATCCGCCTCGATCAGTACCTTGTCGGGCTTGTAGAACAGCACGATTTCCTTGCTGGCATGTCCGTCGACGTATTCCACTTCAAAGTCGGCGTCGAAATCCGCCCCAATGGACGTCTCCCGCTTCGTTGCCGCCTTGAACACCACGGCAAAGGGCTCCTTGCCGACCTTCTCATCCTTGGCGGCCTGGCGCTTCTCCGGCAGGCCCTCGGGCCCGATGAGCTTGGCCGAAGGGTACGCCTTCGCCCAATCCGAGACGAAGATGTGGTGCTCGATATCCGGAGCGATAATGTACTGCACATTGCCGCCGAGCGATTGCACCTTGGCGCTGACTTCGGGTGTCAGTGCTACAGGGGAGAAGACGGCGATGGCACCCGAGGTCAGTTGCACAAGTGTGCCCCGACCGCCGACGGGGAATTTTCCAAAGCGCAAGAACGGGACCGAAAGCGTCACGACCCGCGGTGTAAGGTCACGGATGACCATCACATCCGACGGATTGGTGGGGACCAGCTTGGAAGACATGGTGTTTTGCTGCTGTTGTGCGAAGGTGTTGCTGCCGAAGAAAGCGGTCGTCGATAGAGCTACAACGATTGTGCCGACAACAAGTCGATTTCTTGTGAAGATGGACGGCGAGACAGGTGGAACTGGTGACGCAAATAATATATAGCCTTGCTCAAACTTGCGACGCGGGGAGCGGGGTGGACTGATGGTTCTGATTAAGCGCTGCTGCTGCTGCTGCTGCTTTGTTGGTTGCACGGCCTTCTGAAAGAGGTTCAAGTTCAGTCTTGGTACCTAGAGGTCAGGCTCGGGAGTATTTGATGAAACAGTTTGATGCTCGATGATGATGATCCGGAATGCAACAACAGAAAAAAACCGGGCCATCTTTATACTTCAAACTTACTCGTTTCTATACATGTATGGGAGTAGGTCACGATCGGGGATTGGGTGGGATTGCGACTTACAAATCGCGACCATAACGACGCAACATCGCGAACCCGTTGGAGCCCTGCTTTTCTCATCATGGGTAGGTAGGTACCTATCCACGGTCTGGCCGATTGCTGAACACTGGGCCCCCTTCCAGTCAACCTCGGTATCTTCCCGAAGGATCGGAGATGCAAGCAGTGAGAGAGCCTACGAAAAAGCTGGGTTGGAACTTTTGAATCCGTAGCAAAGCCTTGGCACGCTCCCAGTCCGTCGGAAAACAACCGATCAAGCGATTTGGAATTGCTCAATGGCCTGCCGGACTTTCATCCCCGGAAATGTTCGAGTCGTCTTTGAGTGCAGCGTCCACGAAGATAGACCTACAGTGGGGGGACAAAAGTATCGACCCAAACCCCGCATATGCAACGCGTTCGTGTCGCGTCGCATTTTCCTCCCACACCCACCTATTTTGCCGCCTTTCTGGACAAGCACACAATTAAATGCA
>Ga0247765_1000721_pt1 | contig 22446 bp, 19 predicted proteins | sample UWRJL106311C6_FD_179949 | JGI IMG/M metagenome (GOLD analysis project Ga0247765, IMG submission 179949) | Plant litter microbial communities from Arlington Agricultural Research Station in Wisconsin, United States - UWRJ-L106-311C-6 | ecosystem: Environmental > Terrestrial > Plant litter >... | reverse complement strand
AGTGAGGCATATTCATTTAAGTTTAGAAATTAAATGAATATGACCCCCTGTTTTTTAAGTGGGCCCTTTTTTTTGTATGGGCGAAAAATGAATATGCCTCATATTCATTTGAGAATACTAGGTAGGGCCATACATTTTCCAATCAACTTTGGCAAAGTTGGGGAGTAGGGGTTAGGGTCGGCGCTTGGTTCATCTCCTCCTTTCTTAGATACTAAATACCTCTTCGCCCCACTCCTTTATCTCTCTTGTTTATCTTCCCTCCTTTTATGTCTTATCCTATCTTTTCGTGTCTCCCGTGGTTATAGATGCTAGACGTAATATATCATCTAGAATAGGAACTTGCAGAGCAGCGTGTCGCGGTGAGATTATGTCCTCTAGAATCATCTCTCAACAAGGACTACTAAAGATTCCAAGATATCTTGTATCTACCAGTCATTTATCTAGGAAATCAATTTTGAAAATACATGAGCCGTCCCTCACAAAGTCGAAAGTGCCCCCTCTCCCACTGTCCCCTCCCCGACTACGGGGTTAATGGTCACGGCCCCCTGGACGACATTGACGAGGATCTCCATCATGTCCTGGTCCTCCCGGATCTCGTCGTCGACCTCGAGATAGGCCTCGACCAGGGGCTCCTCAAGGTTCTGCTTGACAGCGACGATGAGTGAGCGGGCGCCCAGGTCCTTGTCGTAGCCCTCAGCAGCCAGGGTCGAGCATATGGTGGCGTCGCGGGCGATGCGCAGGTACACGCGGCCGACGAGCTGCCCGTCAGGCGAGAAGACGAGCTTGATCTCGCGGCGCACGCGCTCAGCCAGGTCGAGGATATACTTGTGCGCGATGACAGCCTGCTCGCCAGCGCTGAAAGGAAGGAAGGGCACAAAGCCCGAGATGCGCCCAGTTAGGGGCGGCTTGAACTGCCCCTTGAACTGGTCCTTGAGCTGGCGCGCGAGCGTCGTCATGGCCACGGCGTGAGAGGCCTCGCTGGCCTGGTCCGGGTCCGGGGCGTTGAGGACCGTCTTATTGCGGTCGTAGAACCGCATAATGGTCTCGTCAAGCGCATTAGTCGCCAGGATCCAGATGGTCTTGGCGCAGTCGATGGTCTGGCTGTTGCGTCGGTCTTGGTATTCGCCTGGGCTGTGTTAGCTGGGAAGCGAAGAAAGAAGGGGAGATGGGGTCTCACCGTTATCAAACGGTATCAGCAGCGACTGATGCACGTCCTCGGTTGTCTTCTCAAACTCGTCCAGAAACATGATGCACCTCTTCCCGTCGTGGTTGACGAGAAAGTTGTTCACCGGCGTCCCCTCCAGCGCCCTCTGGTGAGGCGGGCGGTAGCCAAAGAGATCGGCTTCCTTGCTGTAGATGGTGCAGTCGACGACCTGGAGTGGCAGGTTCAGCAGCTCGCCGAGCTTCCGCGCCAGCTCCGTCTTTCCGTGGCCGCTGGGGCCGGCAAATACCAGGACCAATGGCCGGTTGCTCGGCAGCGTCATGTAGGCTAGCAGCTTGGTCTTGAGGGACGCCGCGGCCGACGTCTGGCCAATGAGGAAGTACTGGATGCCCAGCAGGCTCTGCATCTTGAAGCCCGTCGCCACCTGCACGTGGCGCGCCGATGGCTTCTTGGCCCGCACCTGGCGCGCCAGGAAGTACCGCTGACTGAGGTCCATGGTCTGCGCCAGCTTTTTACGTACTTTGGGGGCGCGGCACCAGCTCTTCTCGGCCTCGGCCAGGTCCGTCAGGAGGTCGTCGTGGGGACCGTCTAGCGGCAGGTCCTGCAGGAACGGGGTGTAGAAGGCCGAGGGAAAGACGCGCGCCGACGCCCCGAGCGCGAGCAGCACAGACACAACCCCCGTCGTATGCTGCTGGATGGAGTCAGCCTGGAGAATTGCGAAGGCGATGAGGGGCGTGCCGCTGCGGGGGTGCACCGCCTTGGCGTCTCCCCCGAAGAGGATGCACAACCGGACGATGGCCGGCTTGTTGGTGGCGACGGCGTAGAACATGAGGTCGAAGCCTTCAACCGACGACGAGGACGGCGTCTTGAGCGTCTCCCGCACCGCCGCTTCCCCGTAGTAGTAGAAATATCGCTCCAGCTCTTGAAAGGTCGCGCCGTGCTGTATGGCCGACGCAACGTCTCGCGGGGAGAAGTGATCGCGACCGGTTGCTCCTCCGGGGAGGAATCGCAAGAGCGGCGGAAGGCAAGGGAGCTGGTAGTCCCAGGGACCAGGTGGGGGTGGGGGTGGGGGCTCTGTCGTCTCGGTAGGCTCGGGCTCAGGCTCAGACTCAGTCTTGGAGTCGTCTCTCGGCGGTGTTGTATTTCCGGATGGAGGCGTTTCTGACGATTCGGAGAGGGAAGAGCTTCCGCCACCACCCGAGGTAGATGGCACTGCTAAGGGTGGGTCCATTTTCGAAGGAACTCCATCGTTGAGCGAGTTGTCGGGTAGTAGGGGATGCGAAGGTTGCGCGGGCGCGGGCGTGGGCGCGACATGTGGAGGAGGCGGAGGAGCCTGAGCGGGCGGAAGCGGGTACCGAGTTGTGCCGCTGGTCTGCCGTGGTGTATATCTATTCGTTGGGAAGCTGGAGTTGGGACTCATGTCGTCTGGAAGCTGCTTTGGCTCCCGTGGGTAGTCACCAGGGAGAGGGTAGCGGATGCTTTCGTTCGAGTCTCTGCGCCTGAGGCTGGGAGCTCTCGGGGGATCTGGACTCAGGGTAGAAGCGTGGGCCGCGGGAGGAACTGGTCGTCTGAAAATTGGTGCTGCACTGGGCCTCGATTCTGAGATCGAAGCGCTGGATGTTTCGGTTGGCGTACCTGGTCCCATCGGGTTCATAGCACGAGATACGCTGAATGCGGAAGGCCCGTACGTGGACTGTAGAACGCCAAGAGATCAAAGAATGTGAGCAGAGGCAACATTGATTTGGTGTGTCTCTTACCAGCAATGCTGCAGCACGTCTTCTTGTTACTCCACTCTCAACAACGAGCCTGTCAATATCACTCTCTGATACAGATGGCCGGCCGCCGTTGCTCATTGTGTCAAATCATTAAGAAACAGCAGAAAATGCAAACAGGGCAAAATCCCAGGCGTCCAAGCTTTTAAGACGAGAATCACACGAGGCTGGGAGCCTTCTCAGACGGCAGGCGCGACCATCGAGCGCCATGATGGCGCCGCATTAGGGCAATTTCAGTGTGGAATTTTTCTCACTATCTCCCTCTCTGCGATGCACCCCTTCGGAGCTGACTTCTAGCGGGCGCTTCTAGCGGGCGCCACTCAGGCAGATTATTACGCCAGCGCAGAGCGTCGCCGTCGTGTTTGCATTTGACTGGTGAGAAGCATCAGGCTCTGGGAACTCTGCCCGTTCGAACTGGATATTTATTCCTATTCCGCTCTAGCTTCCGAATTACGTCTCGCGCGCGCTCAAGATTGCGAGGTTGGCCAAACGCCTGCAGCATCCATGTGGGCTGGGCGGTTGCACAGTTGAGAACCAGAGAGCCTTGCGTTCCTTCCGGTTTCAATCGTCTGGGTTTTCCCCTAAAGAATTTCGCCCGCCTCGTATTGTCGAGATTTAAACACATCTTCGCACTTTGCAGCCTTCCGTTCCTCTTGCTATTTCGTTTCCCCCGGCCGTCTTTTGACGCTGATTCCAGACTCAAAATGGCTTCGCCTGGGTTGGGCATTTCTATGGACATGGCACTCGAGTTCGAGACAGGGGAAGGAATCGACCGTCGAGAATGCCTCAGCAAGATGCAAAGCCTCGAGGATGAAGTCGGTCGTCTTAGAGACGAGCTTGACCAAGAGAGGAAGCGAAATGACGACCTTTCCGCTCATCTCCTCACATCACTCGATAGAATCGAAGAATTACTGGAAGAGGACGAGGAAAAGTCAACAGAGTTGAAGAAGCTGACAGAAGAGCTGGCTCGCCTTCGAGAACTCCAGGGAAACAACAGCCCAGAAGCAGCCATAGGGAGGCTCGAAGATGCTAGCGGACATTTACTTGCCGTAGAGTTACCAGGCGGTCCTAGTAACAACAACGAAGAGCTAGCCCGAGGAAATCACGGCGCCGTTCTATGCTGGCGTGAGGGTGTCGATACAAACGCAAGCGCCGGGGCCGAGCTTGCAGAGCTCGAGGGATCATATCCACCCAGCTACGACCAGACATTTCGAACAGAGCATCATTCAGCCTCAGTATCGAGCAGCTCGTCATCATCAGACACATCAGTGCTGTCAGATGCTCTTTTCGATCGCACTGAGGACCACGAGTACTGGACAGGGCGATATCGGCGGCTCCTTCAAAAAACTAGCTCGCGCCTCAGGAAGCAGAAGCTGCGCGAGGCGCGCGTGAGGAAGAGGCAGCGTCGCGACTGCGTCTTTTGTCAGGACCGGGGAGGCCGGGTGCCTGGCCCGAGAGAGAGCCTCGAACTTCCGCAAGAAAGAGAGGAAGGCTGGACTCGGGTTTTCTCGGTCTCTTCGCCACCGCCGTTTCCAGCGGAACCACCCAAAGCCGAGAGTTATGATGCAGACGACGACAGAGACAAGGACGAAGCCTTTGCGCCAATGCCACCTGATATTAGGCCTGAACCTTCCCACCCCGTAGTCTGCGACTGCAATGGCTCTTTGCCGCTGCCTGGGCCAGATCCGGACGACGGAATCATACACAACTACTCGCCTCTTTCCGGGGTTCGCAAGTCCAAGGACGCCATTATCCGGGATCTATGGGCTCGCCACTCGTGGCATGCGCGGCCACCGTGGTTCTGGCATGCTGGCCACTTTTCCGGTGTCGGAGGGCCCCTCAACGAAGACGCCGAACGGGGCTGGCGCAGCGTCAGCGCGGCTCCGATGCACGCCCTTGGCGGAGCGATGGTCGAGCTAGGTAACTTTGAGGGCGAGGACGACGAGGTCACGCGGTTTGCAGATTGGTGTCTGGGCGAGCTGAGGACCAGCGCAACGAAAGCCGTCTTCCCCGGCTGGGAGCCGACGAGGGACCTCGGGTTTCTGACGTGGCCTGGAGCCGGACAATGGGACAGGACTGGTGGTTACGGGAACCCAGAGCTTGATACCGGGGAGGAGCTGATCTTGGTCCTCCTTATGACCATCTCGGTGTCGTCCAAAATGAAGTCCAAGCAGGCCATGAAACTCAACGTTCCGAGAGAGATTACGTGGGAGATGGGGTGCAACTGCTACAACCCTAACCCAGTTGGGTGCCACAAGAGCATTGAGCTGGATACTTTGCATTTCGTATTGCAATTGTTGGAGAGATTATCCGAGTGATGATTGAGACTGATGTATGGGACAGAGCAAAAATGACAAATGTTGAGGATTTATTCCTGATGGATGAAAGGGCAGATCAGGTCCCACTCGCTCCACTTCGCAGATCGATATCCAGGAAGTCGGACGAAAACATTTTGGTGTATCTCTTAGAGTCCATAAGTGCAGAGAATTGGGGCCGCCTTCGATGAGAAGCTCCCCGGCCTACCAGAGTTTGGCACTGTTCTTTTTGTCCTTCTTGACCCACTGAGATAGTTGGAGTGCACAGAAACTGTGGTCAACCGCCATTCAAGTTTCATCTCGTCCATTCGCGCAAACAATTTGAGTAGCTTGATCTCCCATATCCTAATTTTCCCCTCCAACTTTCGCCTCGGGATAGCTAAATGTCTCATTGCACACAGGCTTGTTTTTTCTTGGGTGTGACTGACGCGCAAACCCTCTGTCACGGTACGGTGACGCTGCCTGCCTGTGGCTGCAGCTAGATGTAGAAGGACTACGGTGCAGTGCCCTGACTGCACAACGTTCCACTTTTTGTGGTGTTTACGCATTGCGTCCTTTGGTGCCGTGACACCCCCGTTGCGGGAGAGTTATTAGGGGTCCCGAGGTAAACCCCTTTTATATAATGTAACAAAATGAGGGGATGTTAACTAGCCCCTTACTATAACTGATCTATTTTACAATAAGCAATAACTATAGTGTATGTACCTTACTAACCATCTAACAAAGTTCTTTATCTAAGATTACCAGCCTCCCCTTATAAACGATTTTAAAACGCGTCTTACCTTTAAGTAGTATAAAAGCTTCGCCGTAATTAAACGCGCCCCATCTGATTTTTTTTTTTTTTTATAGAAAAGTACAACTTTGCTATTAATAGCAGCTTTGAGCTTTTAGGTTTAGTCGCTAAAGCGGGTGAATATATGTCGCCGAATGCCTAAGAACTCAAGCAGTAGTTACGGAGAGTTACTATCGACAGAGGCATACTGTTATGGATAGTGTACCAGCGTATACAGTAGGAACGTCGAAGCGAGTTGTACGGTTGTGTCCTATGAGACGGCGCGGGCGCTGTACTCGTCGCGCGAAATATGTCCAGCTCCAGTCGAGTTTGATCTCGCTCCACATTAGGCCTGCTCTTAACCGGTCAGCTGACCACTGCGGCAATGCGACGCTGTAGCCAGGACTGATGGGGGGGGGTGGGGGGCCCAGCCCCGCCAAGCCAGATTGTTCCTCCTTCAAACTCCAAATGTCAATAGTACCATTTTCAGCTCGCCGGCCAGGCGATGCGTTTGCCATCTCGAGGTCTCCGAGTCCCACCGAATATTTCACCTACACGCCCCTCAAAGACCCTTCAGATCTCCGGCTACTGAAACTGCAGACGCGAGAAAATGCCTGGGAGCCTGTGGCGGGGTCACTCGTGGTAACGCCCACCACGATCGGGCGCAACAACCAGTTGCAATGCGACATCCCATACCACGCCCTCTCCTACGTTTGGGGCGATTCATTGAAAAGAGTGTCGATAAATCTCGACGGCAGGCCTTTCTTGGTGACAGAGAACCTCTTTGATGCCTTGCGACAGCTCCAAAGATGGGGCGAGCCAATGACGCTGTGGATCGACGCCATCTGCATCAACCAAGAAGACAACACCGAGAAAGGACACCAAGTCGCGCGCATGAACGCAATCTTCGAGTGCTCGCAGCGTGTGATTGCGTGGCTTGGACCCGCCGATCGTCAAAGCGAGTTGGCCATACCGAAGCTCAAGCGCATGGCGAGCCTTTGGGGATCCCTACAAGCAGCTGGCACGCGTGCCGAAGTCCGCCAAGAAATCATCAACCAGGCTACATCAGAGATGGTCGGAGGAGAGTTGGGTTACAGGGGCTTGCCGCACGTGTTGGCCATACAATCCCTCTTTCGTCGGCCGTGGTGGGGGCGTATCTGGATCATCCAAGAGGGGACATCTACTGCCCATACCGTGTTTCTCTGTGGTGGCGCCGAAATAACGAGGAGCACCTTAGCCACCGCGGTGGCCATGATAACATTCATCGCCGCAGTGGGTCCACGGTACAGGGCATTGCGAAGCATTCTGCCGTCCAAAACACATGTGTTCTTGGGTTTTCGAGAGCACAAGCTTCAGGGTCGTGACGCTTTGGCGGTAGTTCAGCTGGCTCGCGAGTACAAAGCAACCGACTTGAGGGACAAGATCTTTGCGCTTGTGTCCCTGTTCAAGAATGGGCGAGCCCTGCTGCGCGGCCTTCTCCCAATGTACGGTGTGGACACAAGAGAGACATATGTCGACTTTGGACGGTACCTGATCAACAACAGTCCGTTTGGCCATCAATTGAATATTCTGGGGAACTGCGGCATTTCGGCCAAAACTGATGCTTGGGGTGACTTGAAGTTGCCCTCATGGACCCCCGACTGGAGAGTGGAGGAGATCGAGCATTCCCCACTTCACAAGTGGCTGGGACCAGTTGACAACAAGGGGAACTATTTCCGATTCAGTGGCTCGAAGAGGGCTTACGGCGCAGGAGTGCCACCCTCTGGCGGGATAATGGACCTTCATCTCAATCCACCAAGATGCGACGGGGAGCTTCTGACAGTCCAAGCCTGCTGCGTGGACACTATTCTTAAAACCAGCGGTACCATCACGCGGACAGAGTTAGGCCGCTATAATGTGATTCACAACCCGTCTTGGCAGGTTGAAGACAAAGAATCTCGGTACTCGCAACCGCCGAGCAGGGCAGAAGGGCCCCGACCATGGTATCAGAATCTTCAAACTGCCCTTCATTCAGCTCTGCCTGGAGCCACCCAGCGGCAAACTATCTCCTGCACCCGAGAAGAGGCTCGCCTGCATACTCTCGTCGCCGATATTTCCTACACACAGGATCGTTCGGAATTCCCGCAGGGACGTGGATCACGAGCATTGCTGTCCTTGGAGTGGGAACATAGCCGCGCTGCCGATGAAGCGTGCAGGGCGCGCCAGCTGATCCAGACGGCGGCTGGAAGGATTGGGCTCGCCCCATCACAAGCAAAGATTGAGGATATGATTTACCTGATCTACGGCGGGCAAGTTCTCTACATCTTGCGGCCGACGGCGGAAGGACGATATAAACTTGTTGGGGAGTGTTACCTACATGGCTTGATGGACGGGGAAGGGTTCGCATTGGTGGGTGAAGAGAAGGGCACTTTACAATGGGAAAAGATTGAGATTTCGTGATGGAGCTACAGTAACAGATTAATATTACAATATTTCAGAGAACCCCAAAGCTTCCCAACAACCACCATTATAGTGTTTGCGGCCAAAATGACCCGCTAAAGCGATAACGCTTAATCTTAATAACTCTAGTCATGGAGGTAGGGGGGAGTTGGATTTTGTTTAGAAGGTGAGGCTGTCGAGGCTAGTTAATTGTTGGCAGTCGTGGTTAGCAGCGACTAGGAGTTTTGCTGGAAATCCTCTTCTATTTCGATATTCTGCCTCAGTCGCCCACCTTGCGTTTGACAACACACGCTGCTTTGGCTGCGCAGGGAGCAGCTTCTTGCGCGGTACATGCCCGAAACTAACAGTGCGATTGCAGGAGGTAGCAGAATACGAAGAGTAGTGCACCATATCGCGAAACAAAGTTAGAAATACCCCAGCTGCTGCTTGAAGCGCGCCGCTCAGTTATCCCAAGCACTCCCATAATTATCCCAGTTCGTCCCATCCACATCGACTCCTCCCTCTTCGGCGTTGACACACCCATGGCTGCTGCAGGAACGCTTGGCGACTTTATTCTCCACAGTGCGTCCATTCAGCTTTGCCTTTGTCATTTTCCCCCCAGCTGACCTAGCTTCTAAGCCCGTTGGTATATCTATCTCCCGGCGATCAACCTCCCGCTTTTTTCCAGAGCAGTCATACGAGCACTTGGAGTTGAAGGTCTCGGTGCTGTCACGCCTTTCTGCAGTATTTGCGTCGCTGATGGAGTCGAAGGCGGGTGTTTGGTTGGTGATGCGGACCGAGTCTGGTTCAGGGAGAGGGAGGGCGAGGGATGCGACAAGGGTTGCGGAGGAGGCGGTTAGAAACAGAGTAGAGATATGCATGGTTGCGGTCTGTTTGGCAAGTCGTGCTGCGTTTCCGAAAAGCTGGGCGGCTTCTGGCACAGTATTGGAGCTGTTGAGCGGGGTCTATGAAGGAGGTTATCAAGTTCATCAAGGTGTGGCAACACTATCGACGGTCGGGCTAATAACTGTCCGGTCAAGTGTCAGATTCCATTCCTGCGCGTCACCGGCTGAGCTGAAAGGTCAAGCTTGCCACTTGGTCTCATTCCTTAGTCGTCCGTGCAGTCGCTGCAGGTCTCGGCCGTAGAACGGCACCACCAATGCATCCCGGATTGGCATTCAGAATTGCCGACTGGGGAGTTGACACGCAATGCCGCTATCTTTATATGGAGTCTCATGTGACAGAAAACAGCTCTATTGTCGTTAAAGTCCCTGGTGCCAGCCATATTGTTGTTTTCTTTCAAACTCTTGTTAGAGCCGTGCACAGTCTTCGACATCCTCCGCTCACCCAGCATCTATGCTTAGCTGATAGAATCCAGTTGTGGCCAGTGGCTGTGACGGCCTAACTACGTTGTTTTAGCAGATGGTGCGGACCTTGTACATTTACCCGAATCCGCCGCTTGCAACCACGCTGCCTGCGCCTATAGTGTGGGAAAAACGGCCACAAGGCGGCCCGACAGCTGCTCGTTGACAAAAGTGCAAATATTTAAGCGGCGGGTTATTGTTATGCTTAGACACCGCTGTTGTCAGACACGATGCGCTCTGGGACTGGAGCTAGTCACTAAAGTGAGACCATTGCGACGTTCTTCCCGTGATTCTTGGTTCTGAAAATATCTACCGCCATGTCTTTTTGTGAGCTTCTTTGTGATCCGATACTCACGTCCATCTATGCCTGGATAGGGCAGATGTTCAAGGGTTGTGTCCCAGAGCTGATTACGGCGCGATCTTGAGATCTTGATTGGTGTTGTCACGATGTTCGACGCCTTTCCGCCGCCCTGCACAGTCCGGAGGAGCTCAAGGACAAGGAGACTCCACACAGCGGTTTTCTTCCCATTGGTTGCCCGGCTGCTGGTCTGCGCCTGGGAAGGACACCGGGGTAGATTAAAAAATCATCCCCTCCTCACTTTGTCACGCTTTTTCTACCACCGCTTTCTACTACTCCAGGTGATATTTGCTATTCTTGACGTTGCAGAAATACTTGTCGTCATCGTTGGTGGCTAGCGATATCGGGGTTGCGTTAGGTTGGGGATGAAAAGAGGGAAGGGAGGAGGGGAGGGAGAAGAGGCTGGCGGAGATGAAAGGGAGGAAGCGGAGCAAGTGGGTGGTATCATGATTACTCGCCTCTCATTCTTGCCCCCTCCCCTCCCAGCCGTAATCCCACCCGTCTGGCCCATCCGGCCAGTATCCAATTCAGCACCTCTGACCACTTCTTTTCTCGATTCCCCTTCCTTCCCCTCCTCGTCCAGCCCTTCCACCGGCGCATGCTGTAATACCATAACCCCCAACCTCACTATCGACAGCCGTCTCGTCACCACCGGCAACAGGATCTCTAGCATTTATGGAGACATCAATAGAACACGTGGCGAAGATCCAATCAGGAGGGAGACCTAGTTACACAAGGCTAAAATTGGTTTGATTAGCGGTGACTTCGATGGCGTAATCCTTGGGCCTAATGATTAGTTATTTACAGTTGGTCTGTACTCTCTCCTGGCGGTTTTAACACTGGTTGTGATACCGTTATACAGAATTATTTTTCTCAGATTTGTCACATCCGCTCTTTAATTCTGATTCGCAGCTACCTGGCCAGTAGTAAAGACTAACAGATCAGCTGCAGTCGACATCAGGCATATACCCCGCTTCCGAGATAAACTTCTTGAGGATCTCAAAGCCTTGAGAGAGCACTTCTCCGTTTCAAGCGGAATAAAATATGAGTACTCACGCAGCCCAAGACGAGACGTCGATCTCATACCGCGCCCGAAATGAGATTCGACTGCTCCGAATCTTCCCGCCCGCCGTCGATGCATTCGTCCAACCAAACCTGACCTTTTTCCTCAGATCCAATCGAGTGTCTTCTCGAGCACGAGTCTCTCACCAACATCCCACAGCGCTTGAGGCCGACGACAACAACCCAACGACATTCCCGCTCGGGGAAGCGGCCGAATACGGCCTTAGGCTCTTGGACGGAGACGAAGCCATCCACCAACTCAATAGTGCTTTCGACGCCGACGGTGCTTTTGCACATGCATTGCACCAGGGCCGCGCTCGGCCTGATAATAGCGGAAACCACGAGCTGTTCGCATATCTCGCCGCATCCTGCAAGCTACAGAAGTTGCAACCACTGCGCAAAGGATGGAGCGGGCAGGTTGATCACTCCATCGACTGGAGAATTCCCGACGGCCGACTGGCAGCCCTGCTGTTGGCGTACAATGAATGGGAGCTCCAAAAGCAGACCTAGGTTCCGTGCGATGTGAAGTTATTTAGTTGTATTTACCCATGCCGTCCTTAAGCGCTAGGTAAAGAGTTGGGTGTAGGTACCCCTTAGCGGCCATAATAAATACCCGAAAAATACATTGCGGTAGGGTACTTTGTACTATTGTACGTATAAAATAATATTCCCAGCCTGTCTAACCCTCGGCCTCAGAGTCCCGAACAAACAAGGGGCAGTTCTAATAACTGACTAGTTCAAAAGTTCCTCATCCACACCATCCCAGTCACAAAAAAGCCGGACATCGCCAACGGTATTGCGTTCCACAGACGGAAGTTTATATGGGCGACTGTTCACTACATGTTTCAGATTGGTGGGGGCGGCACAGTGTCATATGAGGCCAAGATACAAGATTTACTACCTTCCGGGTACAGCATGCCTGTGGTGCTTCGGCCGCCTCGCAGGCAGGATGATGGTTACGAGTTATTAGGGTGTGTTTATTTGGATGGCTCGGTGATGCCTGACCTACGCCCAGTGCTTCGCTCTTCGGGCTCCGAGATGGAGCTTACAGCAAGGACTTCTCCAGGTTATCTTCAGACAATCTAACTCAATGATCACTGACGCCAATTCATATCGTCTTAAAAGAATAGGCATTTGAATTTTGGGACATAACTTCACTCTGGCTGTTAATGACAGGTAGTTGCACACTGGGTAATATTTTATTATAGAAATAGTAGTGGTTGATACTTTTTAAAATTGTTGAAAATAACCCCGCTTTATTTTTGTATAATAGCATTTTGGAGCTTGTATAACCTTTGTACTGTTACCCCGCTCTTATTTTTCCCCCGCAGAATACTGCCGAGCCGCTCCCGACGTCTCACCACAAACCCATGCCCAATTGTTCCCAAGCACCGCCCGCGCTCTGGGAAATCCAAGTATCTTTGACTGCCTCACCAATAGTATTCTTCTAATGAGAATGCCGAGCCTCCTGTCCATCACCCTCGACGAGGTTGCCGCAGGCTTAGATTCAGGTACCTTCACTGCCAATGACCTGACTCGGACTAGTTTGGCGCGCGTCGACGAGGTTCAGCAGGCACTGCATGCAGTCATTGAGCTCAATGCAGGTGCGTCGACGACCGCGCAATTGCTCGATGAGGAGTTGAAGACGGTGGGATGCCGACGAGGGTGAGATTTGATTATCCCCTGCGTCATCATCGAAGTTTCGACTGACCCCAGCACACCAAGTCCCTTGCACGGCGTACCCATTCTCATCAAAGACAATATCTTTGTTGCCGAAGGCAACCTGCGCTTCAGCAGCGGTTCTCCCATCCTACTTGGGACTAGACCGCCAAGGGAGAGTTCGGTAGTCAGACGTCTGAGGGAGGCCGGAGCCGTAATCCTAGGTAGCGCGAACCTGTCCGAGTGGGCGAATTTTCGCTCCAAGATTTCCAACTCTGGCTGGTCCCCACGAGGAGGGCAGACCTTGGGCGCATACCACGAACACATGAACCCGGCGGGAAGTAGCAGTGGTTCTGCTGTCGCGGTGGATGTTGGGCTTTGCCTTGGCGCTATTGGGACCGAGGTCAGTTTTGTTATCTCCCGACATACCCTTCATCATCTTTCAAAGTCCCTGTGGATTTGTATTTACGTTTCTGCTCTGCTTCCCGGCGCCGGAACCTGTGTTGTTTATCATACTCCGGCTGAGCTAACTTAAAATTCCAGACATCGGGAAGTTTAGTTAGCCCGGCTGACGCCAACAATGTTGTAACAATCAAGCCAACGCTCGGACTGGTGTCCAGGGACGCAACAGTTCCCGTCTCACTCCAGAAAGACACGACTGGTCCCCTTGCACGAACGGTCAAAGATGCTGCAGCTATCCTAGGCATCATTGCCGGCCATGACCCCAACGATGCTGCTACCAACGCAATTCCGTTTGACAAAATTCCTGATTATACCAAGTCATGCACAGCGGCAAATATCTCGACATTGAAAATCGGCGTCCCTCGAAACACCATGTCGGCAGTGCCGGGTTATGTTCTGGAAGACTTTGACCGCACTGCCGACCGGCTTCGGGATCTCGGTGTACAAGTAATTGACGTTGAGTTCCCGGGGTTAAAAGAATCGGACGGTCTTGAACTGGAGGATCGACTCTGGGCCATGGCCCACGAGTTCCGGGTTTCTATCACAGAGTACCTTTCGGAGCTGAAGGAGAACCCGAGAGATATTGGCAGCTTAGAGGATCTCATCGAGTTGACAAAGAACGACCCAGAAGAGGAGTATCCCCACAGAGACTTGGGGCTTTGGGAGCTTGCGCTAAAGACCAAGGACGACGAGGATCGCTATAAGAGGGCTAAGGAACGAGAGGAGAGATTCGCGGGACCGGACGGCATCCTAGGTGCCATGGAAGCTCACGGATTGGACGCCATCATCACGCCCAACTTCGCCAGGACCACGAATTATTTCGCGTCGGGCCGGGGATTACCCATGATCAGCGTTCCCCTTGGTTATTCTCCCAGCGATACCCCGATTGAGTGGAGCGAGCGAAAGGACACGGTGTTGCAGGCACCGAATCGACCGTAAGTTTGCAGCCTCTGAAGCTGACCAGTCACTAACTCGAGGAAATGGCAGATACGGGCTCGGGATTGTTGGAAGGCCCTTCTCCGAGGAGGCCCTAGTCAAAGTCGCGTATGCAGTAGAAAGTGTGACACATACCCGAGATCGAGCGAAGCATTTCATTCTGCCCACCACAGATTTGGGTGACGTTGTTAGCGATGGGAAGCCTTCCCGGTAGGAAATGAGAACAAAGAACAGGGTACTGTCACTTCCACCAAGGGAGAAAAAAAAAAAAAAAAAAAAAAGAAAAAAAGAAAGTCACTGCGGGAGGCAGACTGAGTCCGATGATATATATCTCATTCGTTCCACCTGTTTGTGGCAAGCTAGCCTTACTGCGCGTACGCGCTAAGACAGAACCAAGATCTGATAGGAAAACAACCATTTGTTCTCTCCTCCACTACGACACAGCCGTGAATCCTCTAAGCCTTGAGCACATAGCTAACCACATAGCCCTGAGTAATGCGAGTCCAGGTCGAGTCCGGTCCCACCATGCCATTCCACGTCGACGTCGTCACATTGATGAGCTGCGGGTTCATCTTCCCCTCGGGGAACTTGGCCCACTGGAAAGTCCAGTCGAGAGTCTTGTCGCTGATGCCGGCATTCGTCATCTTGAAGTAGACGTCGTTGAAGGACACCTCGACATAGCCCTTTTTGCCGTCGCCCTTGTGTTCCGGGACCGCCGCCGGAATCACCAGCGGTTCGCCACCAGTCAGAGCGACTTTGATGGGTGGGAGGACATCCTCCAGGATGGTCGCGGTGACGGCGCTGGCGTCTTTCTGCTCAGAGGCAGCAAAGCCCGGCGCGTCAGCCGAATTGGCCGGGATGATGGGAATGTTGAAGCGGCCAAGCGCAGTCTCGACAAGAACCGAGGTGCTGTTGAAGCCCGGCTGCGGGAGGAGAATGTGCTCGATGAAGGTGGCCTTGAAGGGCTTTTCGTGGGAAGGACCGAGGCCGCCACTGAAGGATCGAAGGGAGAAGAAGAGACCGCCGGCCCAGGGTTCACGCTTGAAAAAAGGCGACAGAACCCAGCTGGGCAGCACGCCTTCGGCGATAAGCTCGAGGTAATGGCCTTCATCGGCATGGTAAAATGCCTTAATGTCGGCAGCTGGGACAGACACGAGGCTGGCCATCTCGAAGGTTGGGATAGTGCGAGGAAGAATGGTTTGGCTGAAATCGGAGCTGATGATAGAATGGATTGTTGAGTGTGTGAGGTCAGTCTGATGAGTCTGTTGCAAGTCGTGTTTGAGCCGAGAGACAGTGGACGAGCTTTATAGACGGCAGGCCGCTTTGCAACACTCGTGTTGTTGATGGCGACGAAGTTGGATTTTCACAAATGAATTTTTGTTGTGTTCTAGACCCCGACGGCCAGCCAGCCAGCCACAACCCAGATCTCGCAGGAAATATTGGCAACTGACGCAAGCCTTGAAGAGCGGTCAAACCCCGAGGACCATTTGCTCCGAACGAATGAGAAAGGACTCGTAGCACGCAAAAGGTGATACATTAAGACAACATGACAAGGCTAATTCCAGGCGTCACGTCTCTGTTTCCATTACGACCGAGGGGCGCAGGAAGTCAGCTCACCACGGTGCGCCGGCACTTACAAAATTTCATGCCAAAGCATCAGTGTGGCGGCTAGCACTAGACATGTGGGGGGACCGAATGCAACCCCCCGAGAGACGAATTAGGTGATACAAGTTTGATATTTGCCGTCGCAGCTGCTTCAGTGCAGCCACAGCGGACAGCTGCATAGCGAGGTGGCTGGCTGGCTGCTTTGTTGGTTGCAGACAGGAAGCGAAGTGGGGGCCAATCAGACACTGGTGTTGCTTGACATGATCTGACGGGAGCGCCTAAAGCAACAAGGGTTACATTAACCTACTCTCTTCTGGTAAGACCTCTTAGCCGATTTGATCGCATGCATTTTGAAAAGGCTCTGGCTGAAGGGTCTAATGGAAAGGCTGCGTCGAACTTTGTCGCACCTCCGACGCTAACCACGGCACGCGAGGGTTTGGAGACAAAGGGCAAACCAAAGTTGAAAGAACAGAAAGAAAAGTTTACCGGATGCTGGCAAAGTCCCTTGCTCCCTCTTCCGGCCCTCTTCCGTCGTCAACCTTCCGTGTCTCCTTTCTCAATGCCGCGTCGAGAGTTCGGCAGCCACATTCCGAGATGCATTGTCCAATATACTCTTTGTGTGTAGTTTTCGCTCGACAGAACTAACATGGCCCCGAGGGATAACTGGTATTTTTAAGGAACAAGGACTTTGTCCAAGATTTTTATCCAAAGAGAGATTTAACTGCGTTTACATAGCGAACCAGAAACCTGCAACAATGAAAGACATCAAAGTAATTACCGTCGGTACACAACTTCCCTGGCTTCCCACGCTCTGCTTCGCGGCCCCTGGACCTGGAACTAAGCTACCGGCAACGGCCTCCTTGGCCCGCAAACAGGATAGCTTGGCTGCTGTGTCCGAAATCTCTATGAGTCCGGTTCCATTGGAGTGTGCACGTCGAGACGGCCCAAACATGATGAGCACCGGCCAGGCGGCTGAGCCTGTCTGATTGTATGCCGCCAAGTCTCCCCGCTCGTGGGGCGCACTGCCATACCGGATGAACATGAGCTTTCCATCAGGCCACTTGTTTAGTAGCGTTGAGTTGTAGCCTGTGGGGCGGGGGTCAGTACTTATCTCCCATGTACGAGAACCGACCCAGGGGTGTGAGAACTGCTCAACTAGTTAGGTAGGTACTTACTTTTCGCAATACATGCCCCCCCTGATTTTAGAACCTTGATCTCCTCGGCATTACAATCAGATAGGGCCTCATAGTCGGGACAAGAACACGGTAAACCATCACTGGGCGACGGTGAGAATTCGCGCACCGTCCTCAACTCAATGTTCTTGATACAGCCCTTGCTAAGGACACTTGTGCAGCTTCCATCGTCTTGGCGAAGTTTGGCAGGAAAGTCCGACATGTTCATTCGCCACTCAAGAGCACACAGCTCCCAAGATTCGTGGACAGGTGCGTTAGGGCGTATCGGAGTCTGGAGAACCACGCGCACTCCTGTAAAGGTTTTGTTTGCCTGGTCGGGGGCCGTGGTGTTGCTTTCTGACATGGCTATGTCGGCAACGACATTGATATTCCACGACCATCCATCGGCCATGCCGGAAACGGAGTATGGTTCACCAAGACGGGGTGCCTGAATGGGGTAGTTTCCTGTCGCATTTGGTGAATCCATAAGTTTGTCGTATTTCGACATGGGCACCCAGAAAGGTCCATAATCATCGGAATACCCCCCGTAGCTGTCGTTCCATACCCAGCCATGAACTAGGGATACATGTACAACGGTTGCAAGCGCTATCTTGCGCAAAAACATGGTAAAATAGCAAATCCGAGATTTTGTTTTGGTGATTTTTTGTGTTTGAAAGAGGATTTGTGACACAGAAGATGGGCAGTTAGAGAGTCACTCGACAAGGCGAGTACTTTATAAAGACCCGGCAAGAAACTGGGTCCGATGGAACCAACATGCCGCACAGGAATCAACCTGGCGAAAAGACTTTGTTTCGAGCTAGTTGGTTCGTTGGTTACACAGGCAGCGCAAACTCTCCAAATTACAACATACAAGTTCCCTACTTCCAGCACAGTGCAAAGCCACAGTATAAATAGTTGCCTTAACTGTGGCCTCACGCCCTGGTTGCGCATAACATGAATGTCCGGGTGGCACTTAGGCAGAAGTCTGCAAGCTCGCCACCATCTTACATACACTGGGGTGCATCTTTGGTATCAGGCTGGCAACATGCTCAGGAATATTTATCGCCCGTATGATTCCAAATCGCCAAACCTACTACTCCTTGCTTCACCACACAGATTGAACATTGCTGTAATAATTGCGATGATTTACCAACTTTACAATTTTTCACACTTCTTTTTCATCCTAGGCACGTGGGATTGATCAAAGTTATAACACTTTCCAGTTATTAATTTATTTTTTCTGAGTGGAATGAACCCTGCTCAGCTATTTTGCGTTCTTTTTTTTCCCTCTTTCTTGATAGAAATTCTTCGCTTGTAAAATTCAACATTGCCGGGGAAAGAAATTTGGGATTACATCCCCCAAACATTGAAGATATCCGAAAGGTCACCGAAACCCTGCTCTTCAGCTTCTTGAGCCTCTTGCACCTCCACTCGGAGTACAACGTATAGCTCCAGAGCTTTGCCGATTTGCCGCTGCCACAGCTTAATATCGGGCTCAATAAATGACGCAAACCGCAGCAGCTGGTTTTTGAGACAGTACCAGCAGACTGGTGCGACCCTAACGTCCTCGCAAGATGCGTCTTCACACTTAGCTTTCACATCTGGGTCGTGCGCGGCCGTGTAGCATGCGTCTAGGAATTGCCTGTACTCAGCCAGCCTGTCCTGAAGCTCGCCAAGGTTATCCATCGCGAACTTGATGATGGTTTGACAGGATGCCGCAAAGTCCGGGGGAACTGAGACATTATCCGGCAAGGCATCCAGCGACAGGGCATCAACAAAAGCCGAAGAGAGGACGGAACGCAATAGATCGGCTGACGAATCAACCAGGCAAATGTCGTTCCAGGTGCTCATGACCATCTTGCCAAGGTCATTACGACTTAGAGGTTTGAATGGAGACACATGTTCAATTAGGAACTCGACGTCCTTTGCGAGACCGCGCACTGCCGCTCGCAAAACCTGTACGTTTCCGTTTACCAGGTAGAGACGGAACCCCAGATGTAGTAAGGCGAGCACAGCGGGGTCCGAGTCTGAGCAAAAGACTGCGCCATGGGGCTGACTGGGGAGGTTAGTAGCGATAGTGTCGCGAACTTGGTCGAATAACACCAGCAAGGCCAGTGTCCACTTGAACGGGGAATCCTGTTGGGGAAAGTGGATCACAACACCATTGTCAGATTTCTCTGTGGTGGTTGACTTGCCGCTGCTGTTATAGTAAAGAAGTCGCAGGTGGACAAAGTCAAAGTAATCAAACGTATTGCCCACCCCGCGCTTCGGCTTGTGTTTCGCTGGCAACCTCAGCCTGCCGGCCTGTCCCAGAGTGCGTTCGTGGTGCAGGTCAGCCTGGGCAATGAGATGAACAGTGGGTGGTGAAGTGGCCACTTTCACTGTCTTGTCATGTTTGGTGCCCGGCAGACCCCATGGGCCTTTAGGACACGAAACAATTTGATTCAGGTACATACCGGCCCAAGTAACCAAGTCACCGCGTGTAAGTAACTTGGCCTGGTTGTGAGCCACCAGAATGGTATCGGCCGCATTGTTGAAAAACGAGATGTAGGCCTCGTTGTCAAAGCTGTCAAACTCCGTTTTCTGTCGAAGGCAAGACTTTGAAGAAGACGCCATTGCTCGTGATGTATCTTTGTATCTCGTTCTGTGCCTTTGTACCTAGTTCCTTACCTTTGTAATCTTTCACTGCTTCAAATCTTGCTCAGCGGGGGTATATCTCGCGTTAGAGCAGGAGAATGGTCAGAGTTGGAATAGACAGTGGCAGGTGTGTCTGGCAGTGACGATTCTAGGTCAACAACCCGGTCACCATGACTTTAAATGCTGAGAAAATGCCCATTGATCTGAACTGTACGGGAACTTCATCGTTATGCCTGGGTCGTCTTTATCACGGCGGGGTCATGGTTCTTTGTCCATTATTTCCATCTGTACTCGGTAGACTGACTACAATGTGTTTGTTAGCTCGGCCTTTCTTTGACATTTGATATATGTGAGTGAAAGGGATTCGCTGTTAACTACGCTACGCTTACTTCTTTACCACCCAACCTTACAGAAATAACTCGTTGGCTCGGCAGTGAGACTTCCAGCAACCACAATCCTCAGCGTTCGCCAATCCGACATACCAAGTCAGCTGTGCCGCTTGGCATCTTCTAAATGCAAGCATCTCCGCACGTGGAAATTGAGTGGTGGCATTTGCATTACAAGTCGTCCAATATCCAGCTCGACAGGGGTTCTGTGCCTTTTAGTTTTCAAAGCTTAGCTTCTCGCCCTGTACGTCGGTATCATGAAGTAGGTTGTTTGCTGACGGGGTCCAAGAAAGTTACTGATTTTAGGGTTGCATTGTGATTGAACTGATTGTCATGTTGCAACTCGGCTGGTTCTTACTCATCGGCCTCTATGCCTGATTGGTTACACAGTTTTGCTTCAGCGGCGCCGTTAGGCAGAACCCCATGATTCTTTGGCCCCCGCAAGACACTCACCGACCAAAAAGTTATGATTAGCCCAATAACCTGTATTTAGGGCATTGCGGCAACCAATCTCAACCCTTGCCTGACTACCTATTCATAAAACCCAAAAACAGCGGTGAACCCGAGAGGGTTATCACGGCGAGCATCTCACATTGAGTCAGTGTATATATAAAGCAACCTTGTGTATCTCAGAACTACGAATAACTAACTTGCTCAATCCCCATCAACAGCCCATAAAAGACTCAATTCTCATCATGAAGCTGCTTTTTCTCTCGACCGCCTTTCTCGGTGCCGCCAGTGCTCGTGCTGTTGAGCGCGACGCAAGCGAAGCGTGTAAGTTTCTGGCATGCCAGACGGAGCTTCTCGTTGCTGATAAAACCTCTATTGGAAACAGCTGCCGGGCTGGACAAGCGAGCGAATTCCCAAATCACCAGCTTTTCTATCCGAGCTCTGAACGACGGTAGAAGCAATGCGCAGATGACCCTTACGACCAACTGGGGGGTAGGAAGCACCAACATTGCCGTCACGGATCCTTTCAGCAGTGTTGGCACCACGTTTAGCATTCCCAACCCGAATAACGTCAATGTCCCGTACACGGTGAGGTGCCAGAACACACCGGTTCGGAACTGCTTCGTCTGCGTCATGATGCCTTTTTACGGGCCAATGTGCGCCAGTATCACCATGAGCCTGAGCGGAAGTACCTATACCGGTCAGGGTCTTCCCAAGGATGTCACCTGTCTCAATTGCCCGCAAATTTGAGGAGACACCACCAACGACGATGGGCGTCGTGGGGATTGCCCTGATATAAGGAGGTTTACTTTTGCGTGAAGGTAACACTGTTCTTACCATGCTATTAATACAGCCGTCAAATACCACCTTACCACCTTGAGCTTCAACTTGTGATTCGCTTTGACTACTTCAATAATTTGTGAGACTGCGCCTAGAAAGGCTTCATCAATGACATTCGGTCTAGCTTCACGTCCCCGGCGCGGCTACTATGGTGCTATTTACAAGTTTTGCCTCTGGCCCGCTTGGTGGAGCTGAGGCAAACTTTAACGCTGTTTCTATTACTAACGTGGCAATATCCTTCCCGACGCGGCTTAAGCTAGTCGAGACACGTCATCCCGACTGCCATGTTTACATGTAGGTGGAGTGCACTACTCCGTCATGGAGGGGGGTTATCTTGAGAGATGCATGTAGGGTGCCCACTGCCCACCTACAACCTACAACCTATCCTCCGGAAAAGGTTTTATCGGAAACGACAGTTTTGTAGTGACGGCGCCTGCATTAACGGCGGCCGAGATGGACAGTGTCTTGCATTCTCGGTACCTGATGGTGCCTCAGATTGGTGCCTCGGATTGGCGCCTCGGATGGATATCGCCTTTTCCGACCATGATATCGGTCAACTGATGTTTTTTGGGTGGGAAATGCGGTAATTTCAAAGCAGCTGTCAGGAGAGTTTTATAATGTGGAGCAAAAGGAAATCCTTAGGCCCAGCACCAGCGCAGCCCCAAGAAGTAGGGCTAGCCGCGGCCGTAAACCCCCACTGCTGTGTGGGGAAGATGCAGATAGAGTGTGTGCCCCGGAGAAATCCACCGTCTCCGCGTCAGCTCAAAGCACCGAGTTCATGTTGCCACCATTTGCTTCGACGGCTAGAGCGTCCGGGTTTAAATCAATTCACTACAGGGCCTCAATGCATGTAGACATATCTCATCGATTTTGACATGAAACCAGACTGCCACTGTGAGTCCATTTGCATATGGGGGATCGATTATATTACGCAAACTTAGCCACGTTCTATACCTCTATCAAACAAAAACAGAACCGTCCCAAGTTATTCTAAACTAGCACAGAAGCATATACGCTGTTCGACCCCCCCCCCCCCCCCCCCTCCCCACCCCCCCCCTCCCCCCCCTCCCCCACAC